>Ga0209173_100025_pt1 | contig 278776 bp, 238 predicted proteins | sample SynthPrep_16_END_FD_187206 | JGI IMG/M metagenome (GOLD analysis project Ga0209173, IMG submission 187206) | Synthetic microbial communities from Ohio, USA - SynthPrep_16_END_DS12_MetaG (SPAdes) (version 2) | ecosystem: Engineered > Bioreactor > Aerobic > Activated sludge | place: USA: Ohio... | reverse complement strand
TGCCCGCACCGCCCGCCCGCGAACGAGTCCCCATGCCTGCCACACAGCCCGCCACCCCCAGCTCCTTGCCGATCACCCTGCAGATCGTCTCCATCGTTTTCTACACGTTTATCGCGTTTATCTGTATCGGCCTGCCGATTGCCGTCATCCCCGGCTATGTCCACGGTGAGCTGGGCTTCAGCGCGGTGGTCGCCGGGATAACCATCGGCTCGCAATACCTGGCCACGCTGCTCAGCCGCCCCATGGCGGGGCGCATGTCGGACAACGTGGGCACCAAGCGCGCTATCGTGCTGGGCCTGAGCGGGATTCTGCTGAGCGGGGTGCTGACGTTCATCGCCACGCTGGTGCAAAGCCTGCCGTTGCTGAGCCTCGGCATATTGATTGTCGGCCGGCTGTTACTCGGCGTCGCGCAGGGCCTGATCGGCGTCGGCACCATCAGTTGGTGCATGGGCGCGGTCGGTGCCGAACATACGGCACGATCGATCTCGTGGAACGGCATCGCCTCCTACGGCGCGATTGCCATTGGTGCACCGCTTGGGGTGGTGATGGTTGCCGACTACGGCTACACCAGCCTCGGAATCGCCCTCACGGCACTTTCCGCCCTGGGCCTGCTGCTGATTCGCAACAAACCTTCGGTGCCCGTGGTGCGCGGCGAGCGGCTGCCCTTCTGGGCGGTATTCGGGCGTATCGCGCCGTTCGGCGCCAGCCTGTGCCTGGCATCGATTGGCTACGGCACCCTCACCACGTTTATCACCCTCTACTACTTGAGCCGTGGCTGGACGGGCGCAGCCTGGTGCCTGACGGTATTTGGCGTGTGTTTCATCCTGTCACGGCTGGTGTTTATCTCTGCCATCAACCGCTTCGGCGGCTTCACCGCGGCGATTGCCTGCATGACCATCGAAACCCTGGGCCTGACGCTGCTGTGGCTGGCACCGTCCACCGGCGTGGCCTTGATCGGCGCCGGGCTGACCGGCTTTGGTTTGTCGCTGGTGTACCCGGCGCTGGGCGTGGAGGCGATCAAGCAGGTGCCCAACAGCAGCCGGGGCGCCGGGTTGAGTGCATATGCGGTGTTTTTTGACCTGGCGCTGGCCATTGCCGGGCCGGTGATGGGTGCGGTGGCGCTGAACCTGGGCTACTCGTGGATCTTCTTCTGCGCCGCCCTGCTCTCGGTCACCGGCCTGGGCCTGACGTTGCTGCTCAAGCGCCGCGCTTACTGATCAGCCGTCTGCAAGCCCGCCCGGGTGGATTGCCCGAGGGTGTGATTAAAGAACCGCCCGGCCTCGGAAATCAGGTCGCGGTGGATGCTTTCACGGTCAACCCCGTCAGCATCGGTGCACATGGCGGGCATCGCGGCCAGTTGGCTCTCGTCGCAAGGCGCCATGAACACAAAGTGCCCTGCCCCGGCCAGCAGCTTGAAGTCCGGCGGCTCCGGCAGTTTGCGCGCCAGGGCCTCGGCGTTCTTGTCCACGGCCACCAGCTTGTCGCCGTCGCCGCTGTAGAGCAGCACCGGTACATGCACGTCCGCCAGGGTGTGGCGGCCGAACATCAGGCTCAACGGCGCCATCAACATCAAGGCATGGATACGCGGGTCGGCCTGCGGTTGCAGGTCGTCGCGGTCGACGATCAACTCGCCCTTGGTGGTGCAGGCGTCGCGATCTTCCGGGCGTTGCTGGCAGTAGCGGCGCAGGCGGTCGAGGTCCGGCTTGGCGCCAGCGAGGATCAGCGCGGTTTCGCCACCGGCCGAATAACCGATGACGCCTACCTGGTCGACGTTGACGAATGGCGACAGCATCGGGTCGCCGAGGGTGGCGGTGATCGCTTCGGAAATCTGGATCGGGCGCCCGTACAGGTTGCTCAAGGTGCCCAGCCGGCTGTGATCCTTGTAGTTGTCGCCAGGGTGCAGCACCGCCACCACCACAAACCCCTTGCGCGCCAGGGAGGTGGCGAGGTCGTGCAGGGCCAGGGGCGTGCCGGTATTGCCGTGGGACAGCATCAGCATTGGAAAGCGGCCGATGGCGATTTTCGAGTCTTCAGTGGCGGCGATGTGATAAGCGCCCACCTGGGTGGTGTGTTCCAGGCCGGTGGACGGGTAGAACGCGACGGCTTTCATCGGCTGCAGATCCAGCGGGTCGAGAAAAGTCATGCGGTGGAAGCCCACACTCCAATGGGGGTGCGGCGCGGGCGCGGCTTGCACTGAAATCAGGCCGCCGAGCAGGGAGAGAACCAAGACTGCACAAAGACGCATCATGGGGATGTCCACCTTTGTTGCGTAAGCCCGCGTAGCTGTTGAAGTATCCATGGTTCAGGCGCTCGGACTGGCAGGGTTTACCCATGCGTGCATAACCTGGGCCAAAGTAGTGACAGCGGGTAAACGAAAAAACTCCGTACTCCGATCGCTTTTCAGGCGAGCAGAATACAGAGTTTAGGCGCCTCGAATCAGATTGATATCGAGGAACAGCAAAATTTACATAAGTCTTACGCTGCGGCGAACAATTGTTCGTTGATCACTGCGTTGGCGTCGCTGATCGCCTTGCTGCGCACTTCATCGCCATAGCCCAGGCCGTGAGCGCGGACGATTTCGATGTCGGTGATGCCGAGGAAGCCCAGCAGCACTTTCAGGTAGTCTTCGTGAGCCACACCGGTCGGTTGGCCAACGTGCAGGCCGCCGGAGGTCGACACGATGATGACTTTCTTGCCACCGGCCAGGCCTTCAGGACCGTTTTCGGTGTAGCGGAACGTCTGGCCGGCGACGGCGATACGGTCGATCCAGGCCTTGAGTTGGGTCGGGATGGTGAAGTTGTACATCGGCGCAGCCAGGACGATGGCGTCGGCCGCGAGGAATTCGGCGAGGGTGTTGGCGCTCAGCTCGGCTTCATGTTTCTGTACGGCATCACGCAGCTCGGCAGCGGTGCCCAGTGCACCCAGGGTCACGCCGGAAAAGTGGTTGATGCCTTCGCTGGCCAGGTCACGGTAGGTCACTTCAACGCCAGGCTCGGCCGCCTGCCAGGTCTTGACGACACCGGCGCTCAACTGACGGGAAACCGAGTTGTCGCCAAGGATGCTGGAATCGATATGCAACAGTTTCATGGTTAATCTCCAAGTAAGCATCGCCAAGGGCGACGGAATGGAAATAAGCCTACAGATGAAACCAATCAGCGATTAGTCAGGCAATATGCGATTATTCGTCCCACTGACAGGACAATAGGCCGACCATGCAAGATCTGAATGACCTCTACTACTTCGCCAAGGTGGTGGAAGCCGGCGGTTTCGCCGCTGCCGGACGGCTGCTGGGGATTCCCAAGTCGCGGCTGTCGCGGCGCATTGCCGAGCTGGAAGAACGCCTCGGCGCCCGCTTGCTGCAACGTACCACCCGCCAACTGACCCTCACCGCCGTGGGTGAACGTTACCTGCGCCACTGCCAGGCCATGCTGCTGGAGGCGGAAATGGCCGACGAGGCAGTGGCCAGCATGTCCAGCGAACCCCGTGGCCGGCTGCGGGTCAGCAGCCCCGTGGGCCTGGCTCACCAATTCCTGCAGACCGTGGTGGCGGAGTTTCTCACCGCCAACCCGCTGGTGCAGTTGGAGATGAACCTGGTCAACCGCCGCGTCGACCTGGTGGCCGAAGGCATTGATGTGGCCTTGCGCGTACGCGAGCTTGGGGATGAAGACCCGCTGCTGGTGACCAAGCGCCTGCGCCAGGCCCACACCGCGATTGTCGCCAGCCCCGACTTTGTGCGTGAGCGGCAGATCGACACCCTGGAAGACCTCAAGCAACTGCCGGTGCTGGGCGCCCTGGAAGCAGACCGCATGGTGCACTTCCGCATGCTCAGCCCGGAAGGCAGCAGCCACGACCTGGTGATGGAAGCGCGGCTGGGGATCGATGATTTCCTGGTACGCAAGGCCTGCGCCCTCGCCGGCCTGGGGTTTACCGTGCTGCCGATGATGTATTGCGAGGAGGAATTGGCCAACGGCCAATTGGTGCAGCTCTTGCCCGAATGGTCCTTGCCGGGCGGTTGGTTGCAGGCGGTCTACCCACATCGGCGCGGCGTGTTGCCGGCCGTGCGGGCCTGGATCGACCATCTGGATAACGCCTTCAAAGGGTGCGGAGACCGTTTGTTATGAGACTGACTGAAGAACTAGTCGCCGAGTTTTGCCTGGGCTTGCCCGGTGCGCGGGAAGATTACAAATGGGGCGGCGTGCGGGTGTTTTCGATTGCCGGCAACAAGATGTTTGCCTTGCAGAACCTGCGGGGTGACTCGCTGGCGTTCAAGGTCGACAAGGAGCTGTTCCTGGGCCACGTAGACCGCCCGGGCATCCATCCGGCGCCGTACCTGGCACGGGCGCAATGGATCATCATGGAAACGCCCTACCCGCTGGGCGCTGAAGAACTGCGTGGCCTGTTGCAGCGTTCCCACCAATTGGTGGTGAGCAAGCTGCCCAAGCGCACGCAGGTCGGCTTGTTGCTAGAAGATCGAGAGTAGCGTGCCACCCAGGAACAGCTGATCAATCCAGAACACCTGGTGCAGCAACACGATCAGCCAGAACACCACCTGATAAGACACCTTGCGCGTCTTGTGGCGGAACACCTGCTGGGCAATCAACGCCCCCGGCCAACCGCCTGCCAGCTCCACCGCGTGCAGGACGTTTTCCGGGGTGCGCCAGCTGTCTTCGCGAGCCTTGCGCTTGTCGCTCCAGTACAGCAGAAACGCCACCACGCTGACCACGCCATAGGCCACCAGCGGGATCAGCGAAACCCCGCGGTACCACAGCAGCGCCGCACCAAACAGCGGCGCGGCGCACAACAGTGCAAACACCAACGCCTTGAAGCGCGGATGCTGGATGATCATGGCTTGACGGCCGACCAGTCGATCCAGCCGAACTGCCAGGTGGCCAGGATCACCAGGCCGAAGGCGATCCGGTACCAGGCGAACGCCGCGTAGCTGTGGCTGGCGATGAACTTGAGCAGCGCCTTGACCGCGATCATCGCGAAGATGAACGAGGTGACGAACCCGATGGCGAACACCGGCAGGTCATCGGGCTGGAACAGGTGGCGGTACTTGTAGCCCGAATACACCGCTGCGCCGACCATGGTCGGCATCGCCAGGAAGAACGAGAACGCGGTGGCGGTCTTGCGCGACAGGCCGAACAACAGCCCACCAATGATGGTAGCGCCCGAGCGCGAGGTGCCCGGGATCATGGCCAGGCACTGGGCGAAGCCGACTTTGATCGCGTCCTTCCAGGTGATGTCGTCGACGGTTTCGGCGTGCACTTCATGCTGGCGGCGCTCGGCCCACAACATGATGACGCCGCCCACCACCAACGCCGCCGCAACGGTGATCGGGTTGAACAGGTAGTGTTTGATCAGGTCGGCGAAAATCACCCCCAGCACCACCGCCGGCAATACGGCAATGATCAGGTTGACGGTGAAACGCTGGGCATTGCGCTGGGTCGGCAAGCCAATGACCACGTCGAGGATCTTGCGTCGAAACTCCCACACCACCGCCAGGATCGCGCCCAGCTGGATGATGATATTGAACGCTTCAAAGCGTTCGCCACCGAAGTTGATCAAGTCGGCCACGATAATCTGGTGCCCGGTACTGGAGATCGGCAAAAACTCCGTCAGCCCCTCTACAACGCCGAGTATCAGTGCCTGTACGGCGGTCCAAAGATCCATCGATTCCCCCAAAGGTCATGCCCACGGCATGCCTCGTTGATATTTTTTAGACGTTCACTAACGAAGAGTGCGCTGCAAGCACAGCGCAAATAATCAAGGCCGAACTGCGAAAATTCCGTGAAAAATCAGGCAGGACTCAGGTTTTTTGATTCTGGGCCGAAAGCCTATCAGACAAGCCGGAAATGTCGATGCAGCACCCAAAATTATAAGAACACGGAGTGACAGGACCATGAACAGTTTGCGCAATATGTCTATCAGCCGGCGCCTCTGGCTGATCCTGATCGTCGCCGTGCTGATGCTGCTAACCCTCGGCCTGCTTATGCTCAAGCAGATTCATGGCGACCTGTACCAGGCCAAGAGTGAGCAGACCCAGCGCGTGGTGCAAACCGCCAGCGGGATCCTGACTTATTATCACAGCCTCGAAACCAGCGGCGTCCTGAGCCGTGAAGCGGCGCAGAAGCAAGCCTTGAGCGCGGTACGTGGCTTGCGCTACGGAAAGGACGACTACTTCTGGATCAACGATCTCACGCCCGTGATGATCATGCACGCGGCCAACCCCAAGCTCGACGGCCAGAACCTGTCGGCCATCCGTGACCCGGACGGCTTTGCGGTGTTCAACGAGTTCGTGATCCTGGCCAAGGCCAAGGGCGCGGGGATGGTGAATTACCGCTGGCCCAAGCCCGGCGCCGATGCGCCGGTGGCCAAGACCTCCTATATACAGCTGTTCGAACCCTGGGGCTGGATCATCGGTTCCGGCGTGTATGTCGATGACGTGCAAGGCGAGTTCCGCGGCCAGGTGTGGAAAGCCTCGGTGGTTGGCCTGGTGATCGCGCTGATCATGGCCCTGCTGGTGGTGCTGATCGCCCGCAGCATCGTGCGCCCGTTGCAGCAGGCAGTGAATGCGATGGCCAATATCGCCAGTGGCGAAAGCGACCTGACCCGCACCCTCGACACCTATGGCCAGGATGAAGTCACTCAATTGTCGCGGCACTTCAACAGCTTTACCGCCAAGCTGCGGCAGGTGGTGGGCCAGTTGCAGACCTGCGCCAACGCCTTGGGCCAGTCGTCCACCGAGCTGGGCAGCAACGCCAGCGATGCCCATGACCGCAGCCAGCAGCAATCGCAGCAGATGGAACTGGTGGCGACGGCGATCAATGAAGTCACCTATGGCGTACAGGACGTGGCCAAAAATGCCGAGCATGCCGCCAGCGAAATGCGCGATGCCCAGGTGCAGGCCGAACAGGGCCAGCTCAATATCGACGGCAGCCTGCAACGGATCGACCAGCTCTCCGGCACCATCAGCCAGGCCGTGGAGGTGATCCGTACGCTGTCGACTGAAAGCACGCAGATTGGCGGCGTGCTGGAAGTGATCCGCTCGATTGCCGACCAGACCAACTTGCTGGCCCTCAACGCCGCCATCGAAGCGGCCCGCGCCGGGGAGCAAGGCCGTGGTTTTGCGGTGGTGGCCGACGAAGTACGGCTGCTGGCCCAGCGCACGCAAAAATCCACGGCAGAGATCCAGGCGATGATCGAGCGCCTGCAAGGCCATTCGGAGGCAGCGGTCAGGGTCATCAGCGACAGCCACCAGGCCTCGCAACTGACCATCGAACAAGCAGGCCAGGCGGGCGCGAGCCTGACTGCCATCGGCCAGGCGCTGCGTAATCTCAACGGGCTGAACGCCTCGATTGCCAGTGCCACGTTGCAGCAGGCGCATGTGGTGGAAGACATCAACCAGAACGTCACCCAGGCGGCCGGCTTGTCCCACAGCACGGCACTGGCGGCGCAGCAGTCCAGCGTCGCGAGTGCGCACTTGAAAGGCCTGAGCGAACAACTCGACAGCCTTCTGCGCCAATTCAAGGTCTGACGCCGATGATCGTTCCCACGCTCTGCGTGGGAACGCATCCTGTGACGCTCTGCGTCACCGTTGCGCAGAGCCGGGACGCGGAGCGTCCGGAACTGCATTCCCACGCAGAGCGTGGGAACGATCTATCGTCGCACCGCCGCTCCCACATTGGTTACAATCAGCGCCCTCTTCGACTCCCCCAAGGAACCGCCATGTCCGGGCTTGAACTGTTTGCCGCCGCCCTGGGGGTGATCGCTGTCTGGTTGACGGTTAAACAGAACCCGTGGTGCTGGCCCATCGGCCTGGTGATGGTGCTGCTGTACACCTGGATCTTCTTCGATGTGAAGCTCTACTCCGACATGCTCCTGCAAGTGATCTACGCCGCCCTGCAACTCTACGGCTGGTGGCAATGGACCCGCGCCGGTGAGGTCAAGCAAGGCCGGCAAGTCACCAGCCTGGGCCTGCAACCGATCCTGCAAGGCCTGGCTGTGGGTGCTGTGGGCAGCCTGTTACTGGGCGCAGCCATGGCCCACTGGACCGACGCCGCCCAACCCTGGCTGGACGCGGCCCTGACCGGCTTCAGCCTGGTGGCGCAGATGTGGATGGCGCAAAAACGCGTGCAGTGCTGGCCGTTGTGGATCACCGTGGATGTGATCTTCGTCGGGCTGTTCCTCTACAAAGGCCTGTACCTCACCGCCGCGCTCTACGCCTTGTTCACCGTGATCGCGGTGCAGGGCTGGCGTGAATGGCGCGCCGACCCGGCGTTGCACGCATGAAGGTGGTGGTACTGGCCGGGCCGGAATCCAGCGGTAAAAGCTGGCTGGCCGCCCAGTTGCAGGCACATTTTGGCGGGGTGATGGTGGGCGAATACGTGCGTCATTTCATCGACCACCACCAGCGCGATACCACCCTGGCGGATATCCCGGAGATCGCCCGGGGCCAGTTGGCCTGGGAAGATGCCGCCCGCGCCGCGCAGCCGGCATTGCTGATCCTCGACACCAACCTGCTGACCAACAAGCTGTGGAGCCAGACCCTGTTTGGCGACTACCCGGCGTGGCTCGACAGCGAACTGCTTGCCCGCCACTACGACCTGCACCTGCTGCTGTCGCCGGAAGACGTGGAGTGGACCGCCGATGGCCAGCGCTGCCAGCCGGAGTTTGCCGATCGCCTGGCGTTTTTCCAGGCCAGCCGTGACTGGCTGGAGCGACATCATCAGCCGTTACGGATCATCCGTGGGGATTGGCAAGCACGCCAGGACCAGGCCTTTTCAGCTGTGGAACAACTGCTGGATTGACCGGCTGGGACGGTTTTCATGCACCGCTCGTTAGGCACAACCCACTTTCAACGCTCTGGCGCGCAGGGCTGAAGACCGGTTATCGGGTCAACGCAGTCCTCTACCTGGGGCACAGGTCAATCCTTAAAAGGAGATTGGCCTATGAACATGCGCATCGTTGCCCGCTTGATCAACTTGCCCGAAGACCGTGGCGTTCGTGTTGAAACCGCCGCCCATCACATCCTGCTGGTGCGTTCGGGCAGCGAGGTTCGTGCCTATCAGGCGGATTGCCCCCACGCCGGGGCGCCCCTGGAGCAAGGCGTGGTCTGTGACGGGAGGATCATTTGCCCGTGGCACAAGGCGGCCTTCCGGGTGGATGACGGCCAGGTCTGCGAGCCGCCCGCGCTGGTGCAGCTCAAGCAGTACCCGGTGGAGATTCACGACGGCGTGGTCAGTGTGGGCGACGAGGCACTGCCCTCGCCCGTTGCCCCGCACACCAACGATTCGCGCTGCTTTATCGTGATTGGCGCCGGTGCAGCCGGTTCGGCGGCCGTGGCCACGCTGCGCCGCAAGGGTTTCAGCGGCCGGTTGTTGTGGATCGACCAGGAACAGGACCCCGCCTACGACCGCACCGCCCTGAGCAAATTCGTTATCTGCGGCGAGATGCCGCCGCAGGAAACACCGCCCTTGCTGGACGAGGCCACCTGCCACGCGTCGCGGATCCACGGCGAAGTGCGCCACCTCGATCCTCAAGCCAGGCGCATCGAGCTTGCGGACGGTCGCCACTTCGACTACGACGCCGCACTGCTGGCCACCGGCGGCGAAGCCAGGCCGCTGGATATTCCGGGCACCGTACTCAACAACGTGTTCGTGTTGCGCTCCCGGGACGATGCGGCGCGTATCGTCAAGGCGGCTCAACCGGGCTCGTGCGCAGTGATCATCGGCGACAGTTTTATCGGCCTGGAAGCCGCGTCCGCCTTACGCAAGCGCGGGCTGACGGTGCAGGTGGTGGGCCGTCACGAGATTCCGCTGGCGGCCCAACTGGGCAAGCGCATCGGTGCCTCACTGCGCCAATTGCATGAAGCCAACGGCGTGATATTCCACACCGCCAGCGAGCCTGCACGCCTGGAAGGCCACATGGACGTGACGACGGTGGTGCTGAAAAACGGCCACAGATTGGCCGCAGACCTGGTACTGATAGGCGTCGGCGTCACGCCTGCCACGGGGTTTGTCGAGGGGCTGGAAAAAGCCGAGGACCAGTCGCTGAAAGCCGATGCCGGTTTGTCTGTCGCGCCCGGACTATGGGCGGCGGGCGATATGGTGACCTTTCCATGGAACGGCCAACCCGTGCGCATCGAACACTGGCGTGTGGCGCAGCAACTCGGGGTGCTGGCGGCGCGCAATATGCTGGGCGCACAACAGGTGTTTGCCGATGTGCCGTTCTTCTGGACGTATCACTTCGGCAAGACCTTTGAACTGCTGGGCCACCCCCGCCACTGGAATCAGCTCCACGTGGAAGGCGACCTGCAGCGCCACGACTTCATCGCCCTGCTCTGCCAGGGCGACGAAGTGGAAGCGGTAGTTGCCTGTGAACATCAGCGGGCCATGGCGCTGCTCTCGCAACGCCTGAAGCACCCGCGGAAGAAGGCCGAGGTGCTGGAGCTGATCCGCGGGCTTTAGTAGCCCAGGGACAACCCGGTATTGCGCCGAGGGTCGTTGGCCCCATAGAAACGGTTATTGCCGACCGGCTTGCCGTCCAGGGACGGCGCGCCTACCAGGATCGCCGCCAGGTGGTTGGCGTCCTGCGGGCCGGCAAACTTGTGGCCCCAGCCTTCGAGGATTTTCTGGGTGTCGGGGCTCAGGGCAAAGCGCTCGATATTGGTCGCCTCAGGCAGCCATTGCTGGTGGAAACGCGGGGCGTCCACGGCCTCCTGGATGTTCATCTTGTAGTCGATCACATTGAGGATGGTCAGCAAGGTGGCCGTGATGATACGGCTGCCACCCGGCGTACCCACCACCATCACCGCCTTGCCATCCTTGGTGACGATGGTCGGGCTCATGGACGACAGCGGCGTCTTGCCCGGAGCAATGGCGTTGGCTTCGCCCTGCACCAGGCCGTACATGTTCGGCACGCCGATCTTGGAGGTGAAGTCGTCCATTTCGTCGTTGAGGATCACCCCGGTCTTGCTCGCCATCACGCCCGCGCCGAACCAGTCGTTGAGGGTGTAGGTCACCGACACCGCGTTGCCCCACTTGTCGACGATGGAGTAATGGGTGGTGTTATTGCCTTCGTGGGGCGAAACACCCGGCTTGATGTCCTGGGAGATCCCGGCTTTCTGCGGGTCGATGGCAGCGCGCAGTTTGGCGGCGTAATCCTTGTCCAGCAGGTGCTCGACCGGGTTCTGCACGAAGTCCGGGTCGCCGAGGTAGCTGTTGCGGTCGACGTACGCGTGGCGCATGGCTTCGATCTGGTAGTGCAGGCCCTGGGCCGAGTGATAGCCGAGGTCGGCCATCGGGTAGCCTTCGAGGATGTTCATGATTTCGCAGATGACCACCCCGCCCGAGCTCGGTGGTGGTGCGGACACCACGTGGTAGCCACGGTAGTCACACTCGATGGGCGCCAGTTCGCGGGTCTTGTATTTGTCCAGGTCGGCCTGGGTGATGATGCCTTTGCCCGATTGGCTGGAATCCACAATCGCCTTGGCTACCCAGCCTTTGTAGAAGCCATCGGTGCCCTTGGCGGAGATTTCCCGCAGGGTTTTCGCCAGGTCTTTCTGCACCAGTTTCTGGCCCACCAGCATCGGCTCGCCGCCGTGCAGGAAGATGCCGCGCAGGTCTTTGTCTTTCTTGAATTCGTCAGTAGCGGTGTGCAGCAGGTCGACATCGCCCTGCTCCAGGGCAAAACCGTCTTCGGCCAGCTTGATCGCCGGGGCGATGACCTGGGCGCGCTTGAGGGTGCCGTATTTGCTCAGCGCCAGTTCCATGCCCGACACAGTGCCGGGAACGCCGACCGCCAGGTGGCCCTTGGAGCTGAGGTCCGGGACCACGTTGCCGTCCTTGTCCAGGTACATGTCGGCGGTCGCGGCCAGCGGGGCTTTTTCGCGGAAATCGAGGAAGGTCTTGCGGCCGTCGGCCAGTTGCACGGTCATGAACCCACCGCCGCCGAGGTTGCCGGCTGCCGGGTACACCACGGCCAGGGCGTAGCCCACCGCCACCGCCGCATCCACGGCGTTGCCGCCGGCCTTGAGCACATCCACGCCCACATGGGTCGCCAGATGCTGGGCGGTGACCACCATGCCATTTTCGCCAGCCACCGGGGCCTGGGAAGCCGCCTGCACGCCGCTGACAGTCAGCACCAGCGCGGTGGCAATCAAAGTTCGGGTAAACGGTTGGTATTTCATCCCTGGCTACTCTGTTTATTAGAAGAACTGGAAAGTAATACGTTTCCGCTCCAAGCCCCAGCGTTATGCCGCGTTTGTGACAGAGCCTGTCGGTAACGGAATAATGCCCATGCTATATTCCGGGCCTTTACGCTGCGCAGCAGAGGCTTTTCGATGGTGATCAAGAAGACCGGTATCCGCGCCCAGCAAGCCGACCAGACCCGCGCGCGGATTCTCCAGGCGGCGGTCAAGGTCTTCACCCGCGACGGTTATTCCGGCGGGCGTGTGGAAAGCATCTCGCGGGAGGCCGACTCCAACGACCGCATGCTGTATTACTACTTCGGCAGCAAGGAACATCTGTTTGTGTGCGTGCTGGAACACACTTATGAGCAGTTCAATAAAGCCGAGAGCAAACTCAAGCTCGACCTGAGTGCGCCGGTGCAAGCGTTGCAGGCGCTGGTGGGGTTTATCTGGAATTACTACGTCAAGCATCCCGAGTTTGTGGCGATCCTGAGTATCGAGAACCTGCACCAGGGCAAGCATGCGAAGCAGTCCGGCGAATTGCGGCGGTTGTCCGGGGAGGCGGTCGGGGTGTTGCGGCCGATCATCGAGGCGGGCCAGGCCCAGGGGCTGTTTCGTGAAGATGTGGACATCAAGCATGTGTACTTGATGATTGCTTCGTTGTGCTACTTCTACAACTCCAACCAGCACACGCTGAGTTCGTTTTTGGGGGAGGATTTGGCGGGTAAGACACAGCAGCGGGACTGGCTGGGGTTTATCAGTGATCTGGTGTTGCGCGGGGTATGCGTGACACCGCCCATCCAACGGTAGAACCTGGATCTAAATGTGGGAGCGGGCTTGCTCGCGAATGCGGTGTATCAGTCAATATATTTGGCGACTGACGAACCGCTTTCGCGAGCAAGCCCGCTCCCACATTTTTTGACCGTGTGAATCAATGGGTACCGGGATTGGCTCGCAGGTGTGCCACGGTTTGCTCCAGGCCTTCCCACTGCGGTGCATGGGGTGCGAAGCGCCCGCGCAGGTAGGCGGCCAACTCCGCCACTTGGGTGTTCGACAAACTGTCCTTGAACGCCGGCATGTAACCCAGATCCTTGGTCGCCGGAGTGCTGATCCCTTGCAAAATCACCTTGATCAGGTTGTCCGGTTGATCGCTGTGCACATTGGTATTGGTCGCCAGTGACGGGCTGACGCCGAACAGCTTCGGGCCCTGTCCGTCAGCATGGCAGGCCTTGCATGAACCTTCGAATACCCGTCGCCCATTGGCATTGGGCACCGTCGCAGCTGCCACCACCTGCGCTTCGGCGGCGCCGCTGTCGTTCAGCGAAGCCAGGTACACCGCCATCGCGCGGATGTCGGTCTTGGGCAGTTTCGCCAGTTCAGTCACGACCGGTCCCATCGGCCCCGTTGCCACGCCATGGGCATCGGAATAACCAGTGCTCAGGTAGCTGAACAATTGGTCTTCGGTCCACGGCGTCGGCGCCTTGGACAAGCCATTCAAGGCCGGCGCGTCCCAACCGTCTACCCTGCCGCCCGCGAGGAACGCCTTGCCGCCCTTCTCTGCCCCCATCAGGTTGCGCGGCGAATGGCACGCCGCGCAGTGCCCCAAACCGTTGACCAGGTAAGCGCCACGATTCCATTGCTCGCTGCGCTGTGGCTGCACGCTGATTTCTCCGCGGCGCAGGAACAGCGCATTCCAGCCGGCCATCAACGGCCGGATATTGAACGGAAACTTCATCGCATTCGGCACCGGTGCCTGGCTCACCGGCGCCTGGGACATCAGGTAGGCATACAGTGCCTGCATGTCGGCATCGTTGATATTGCGAAACGCCGTATAGGGAAACGCCGGGTACAGGTTGCGCCCGTCGCGGCCAATGCCGTCGCGCATCGCCCGCTCGAACGCCGGGTAGGACCAGTTGCCAATCCCGGTTTTCTCATCCGGGGTGATGTTGCTGCTGTAAAGGGTGCCGAACGGCGTATGCATCGCCAGCCCGCCGGCATTGGTGGCACCGCCCGGTGCCGTGTGGCACACCGCGCAATCCCCCACGGCAGCCAGCAAGCGCCCGCGCTCCAGGGTGGCCTTGGACCAGGTGCCTGCACTGGGCGGTGCAATCGGGGCAATTTCGCTGTGAAACGGCCACGCGGTAGCAGCCATGCCCAGCACCGCGCCAAAGGCGGCGAACAATGAGCCGAACAACCATTTGCGGCGCTTTTCCGGGGCCTTCGCCGGCTCGCCCAGGGTGCCTGCATTCAGCGCCGCCAATACCCGCTCGGGGGTAATCGGCAGCTCGCGAAAACGGATGCCGGTGGCGTCATAGATCGCATTGGCAATCGCCGCCGCGCTGGGCACCGAGGCCGACTCACCGGCGCCCATCGGGGGCTGGTCCTGGCGCGGCATCATCAGTACGTCGATCTGCGGCACTTCCGGGAAGGTCAGGATCGGATAACCGCCCCACTCCTTGCTCGCCACGGTCGACTCTTCAAAGGTCACGCGTTCCTTGAGCACACGGCTGGTGGACTGGATCACATTGCCGTGGATCTGATGCTGCACCCCTGCGGGGTTGATCATCATCCCCGAGTCATGCCCGATCACCACCCGCGTCACCGAGACATCGCCGGTCTGCTTGTCGATGGCCACGTCCGCGACCCACGCCGCCCACGCCGCGCCGAAGCCGGGGAACTTGCTGTGGATGTAGCGCGCGTAGGCAAAGCCCCGACCACGCAGCAGGTGGTCCTCATTCGCGGTTTGCATCGGCGCGGTGCGCGGTGCCCAGTTGGCGCGTTCGGCGGTGGATTTCACCAGGTCGATGGCGCGCTCGTCCTTCAGGTAACGCAGGCGGTACTCCACCGGGTCGACCCCGGCGGCAAACGCCAGTTCGTCGATATAGGATTCATGGGCGAAGGTGTTGGGCAACGCCGACACACCGCGCATCCACGAGGCGCGAACGATCGGCGCCATGTCGTTGATGGTGACGCGCATGTTCGCGATGTCGTAGGGCGGGATCGAGGTGCGGTCGCCCATCTCGAACATCGCCGCCACCGGCTCGACCCGGCCGGTCAGCAGCAGCGCCAGGGTGGGCGCGCCGTTGGACGGGTAGCTGGTTTCAAAGTCATAGGCGGCGATGCTGCCGTCGGCGTTCAGGCCGCCGTCGACATCCATCAATTGCGCGGTGCCCTTGGGCTCCCACAGGTGCTCCTGTTCGCGGGTCAGTTGCACCCGCACCGGCTTGCCCACCGCACGCGACAGCAGCAAGGCGTCGGCGCATACATCATCGGCGCAGTTGCGGCCGTAGCAGCCGGCGGCCTCCATGCGAATCACGTCGATGGACTCTTCCGGGCATTCCAACAACCAGGCCAGGTCGGCCCGCAGCAGGTGCGGGTTCTGGCTGCCCGACCAGACGCGGCTGCCACCGGGCTGATAATCCGCCACGCCACAGGACGGGCCGATGGAGCCGTGCATCTGGTATGGCCACAGGTAAGTGCGCGGCATGCGCTGGCTGGCGGCGGCCAGGGCTGCGTCGACGTTGCCCTGGTCGAGCACGGTGCGGCGTACCCGCGGGTTGTCGCGAATCGCCTGCTCCACGTCGCTCATGTCCGGCAGTTGGTTATTCCAGAGTTTCCAGTGCACCCGCAGTTCCTGGGCGGCCTTGATGGCCTGTTCTTCGCGCAAGGCGACCACACCAACAAAATCACGGATCACCACCACCGCAACAATGCCCGGGATATGGGCGATGGAAGACTCGTCGACGCTCAATAGGCTGTTGCCGACAAAGTCACCGCAATCCAGGCCCGCATACGGTGGGCGGATCACCCGACCGTGGAGCATGTCCGGCACGCGCATGTCGTGCACGTACGTCAGTTCGCCGGTGGCCTTGCCCGGGATATCCACCCGGGCTGCGCCCTTGCCCACCAGGCGGTAATCGGCGGTGGCCTTGAGCGGTGCATCGCCGCTGATGCGCAGTTGGTCATGCTCGCCCGTCACCAGTTCGCCATAAGTGATGGTGCGCCCGTCTTCGCCGCGGATAACGCCTGCGTCGACCTTGAGACTTTGAGCATTTACGGACCAGCGTTGCGCCGCCCGCGCCAGCAGGAAACGCCGGGCTTCGGCGGCGGCATTGCGCAGCGGAATCGCGGAGATCTGCAAGGTTGCGCTGGCAATGGTCGCGCCCTGGTTCGGCGCACGCTCGGTGTCGCCCAGCACCATGCGCACCTGGTCCATGGTCAGGTCCAGTTCTTCAGCGACGATCTGCGCCAGGGAGGTGCGAATGCCGGTGCCCAGGTCCACGTGGCCGTTGAAGGCGTACACCAGCCCGTCATCGTTCACTGCGATAAACAGCCCCAGTTCCTTGGGCTTGACCGTCGGTGTACCGCCCTTGGCCACCGGCCCCGAAGGTGGCAGCACATCGTCGACGATCAGCAGGACGCCGGCCTTGGCCAGCCATTGGTCACGGGAAGGGATTGCATCAGTCATGGTCATCGATCCACGTTCAAGGCATTTGGCGGGCGGCACGCAGCACCGCGCGGAGGATTTCGATATGGGTGCCACAGCGGCAGAGGTTGCCAGACAGTTCGCTGCGCACCTCGGCTTCGCTGGGGTTGGGGTTGCGGTCGAGCAAGGCCTTGGCGGTCATGATCATGCCGTTGAGGCAGTAGCCGCACTGGGCGGCCTGTTCATCGATGAAGGCCTGCTGCACGGGGTGCGGGGTCTGGCGGGTGCCGAGGCCTTCGAGGGTGACGATGTTGCGGCCCACGGCACCCGACAGGGGGAAGACGCAGGAGCGTGCAGCCACGCCGTCGATGATCACCGTGCAGGCGCCGCACTCCCCCAGGCCGCAGCCGTATTTGGGGCCGTTGAGTTGCAGGTCATTGCGCAGAATCAACAACAGCGGGGTGTCGGCCATTGCGCTGACTTCGCTGGTGTGGCCGTTGACCTCAAGCGTTACCGTGATGTTCTGGCTGGTCATTCGCTTCGCCCGTTGGATTTGGTGAAGTGTCCACTACATCAAACAGTCAAAAAAAAGCGTCGCGTACCTGGGGTCTCGCGACACACTTGACGGGTGAAGTGGTTACTACATCAACGTAGAGCAAAAACGGTGCCAGAAGATGGATGAATAGCTGTGGCGAGGGAGCTTGCTCCCGCTGGGTTGCGAAGCGACCCCAAAAGATGGGCCTGCTGCGCAGTCCGGCGGGAGCAAGCTTCCTCACCACAGGGGATCGGGGTCAGGTTTGGGGGTCTTCGATCATTTTGCGGAGCAGGAAGAGTACGGCGACGCGTTCGGCGGGGTTTAGGTTGCTCAGGGTCAGTTCGGTGATGGTGGCGGCGCAGGGCACGGTTTGCTGCACCAGGGCGGCGCCGGAGTCGGATAGGTTGACCACGACTTTGCGTTTGTCCTGCGGGTCGGGTTCGAGGGTGATCAGTTCGCGGGCCTTGAGGCGTTCGACGATGCCACGGATGGTTGCCTGGTCGACGGCGGTGGCCTTGACCAGTTCGGTGAGCGAACTTGCACCGTGATCGCGCAGGGCGCACAGGGTGACGAACTGCACGGCGGTGAGCTGGGAGTCGCCGACGTTCTGCTGGAAGATCGCCAGGTGACGCTGGTAGGCCTTGCGCAGCAGGTGGCCGACTTGTTCGGAGAAAACGTAGGAATCAGGCACGGCGGGCTCGGGAAGGCGGTGGTCGATGGGGTGGCATGATGGCGGGGTTGTGGAAATGACTCAAGGATCTCATTGCCGGAACGCGGTTGAAATGTGGGAGCGGGCTTGCTCGCGAATGCGGTGTGTCAGGTGGCGCATGTGTGACTGACGTACCGCATTCGCGAGCAAGCCCGCTCCCACATTGGATGTTTAGTGGGCCAGGGAGGCCTTGGGGGCTACGACGTCGCCGGCGATGACTACGGCCTCATCATCGAGGTAGACGTCGCAATTGCGCAGCGGGATATCCATGTGGCACGGGGTCTTGCGGGTGCCGCCGACTTCGGTGTTGGGGCCGGTGGAGAACAGGAAGTTGCCGTAGAACGCGCGGGCGTCCATGCACATGCCGTCGTTCTTGTCGTGCAGGCCCATGGCCGTCCATTGCGCCCGTGGCTGCAGGCCCCAGCCGATGTGGGAAATGCCATATACCTCGGGGTCGTTGAAGTATTTCATGTAATCGCGCAGGTATTCGGCCTCGAAACCACCATGGATTCTGGTGATGAAGCCCTTCTCGATCTCCAGGGTGATTTTCTCCCGGGTGTAGGTCTTGAACGGCAGCAGGATGTCGCCGATATCCAGCACCAGCACGCCCTCTGCAGTTTCCTCATTGGGCCAGGAGAACAGGAAGCCGCTCGGCCAGTGGTCCCAGCGTCCCGGTTCGTCGGCAAAGCCGTATTCGGTGACGGACGGGTATTGCCCCAGCGCCGCCCGGAAATCACTGCCGGCGCGGGATTTGACGTGGATCGAGCGGGCTTTTTTCAGCAGTTCTTCAGCGGCCAGCACGCGCACTTTGTCCTCTTCGGTCGGCAGCATGCGCGCCAGCACTTCCGGGGGTTCCACCGCCAGCAGGATGCGCGTGCCGGTCTTGAGGATCTGTTCCTGCTCCGGCGAGTGCAACAGCATCATGGTGTCGACGATCAGGTCGGCCGCTTCCAGCGCCCGCTGCGCCGCGATATTGCCGGTCAGGGCAGTGTCGCCACAGTAGGCCGTCATGTCATTGCCCATCGCCCGGGGATGGTTGAACGACGGCAACTCCACCGCATACACCTTGGCCCCCAGGCGCTGCGCCGCGTCCATCGCGGCGCGCACGGTGCGCGGGTCGGAGTAATGGCTCTTGAGCACGGCGACGCTCTGGGTCGGGTCGACCTTCGAGAGCTTCAACACGTGCTCAAACATCTGGGTCAGTTCGCAATCACTTACCGGCATTTCCTGTCTCCTCAGCTGCTGCACCAAGATCTTGCAGGGCGCTTCACTCTAGTGCGTTTTTATAGCGTATACGCCAATTAATTACGATAAGAACTGATTTCAGCATGGACTGCAAGCACCACGCCAAAACGTTACGAATCCACACAAACCCAGTGATATATGGAGATAGCAGGTTACAGGGGATCGATATGGCCAAAAAAACAATTTTTCAGGCGTGGGCTTTTCATTTGAAAAAATGAGCGTATACACTTTAAAAACCTTGCGGACAGACGCCGCCGGCCATTATTCGAAAAAGAGGACCACGCCCCATGGGAAGCACACAAAAAATCGCAATCGTCGGCGCCGGCCTTGGCGGTGCCGCCGCTGCCACCCTGCTGCAACAGGCAGGGTTCGACGTGGACATCTATGAGCAGGCGCCGGAGTTTTCCCGCCTGGGTGCCGGGATCCACATGGGCCCCAACATCATGAAAATCTTCCGCCGCATGGGCATCGAAAAGCAGCTGGACCTGATGGGTTCGCACCCTGAGCACTGGTTCAGCCGCGATGGTGAAACCGGCGACTACCTGTCACGCATTCCCCTGACTGGCTACGGCGCGTCCTACATCACCGTGCACCGCGGCGATCTGCACGCGCTGCAGATGTCCACCCTCAAGCCCGGCACCCTGCACTTCAACAAGCGCCTGGAAACCCTTGAAGAAACCGATACCCAGGTGCGCCTGACTTTCGCCGACGGCGAGGTAACCTACGCCGACATCGTGATCGGTGCCGACGGCATCAACTCGCGCATTCGTGAAGAGCTGCTGGGTGCCGAAAAACCGCTGTACAGCGGCTGGGTCGCGCACCGTGCGCTGATCCGTGGCGACCAGTTGGCCAAGTACGACCTGAAGTTCGAAGACTGCATCAAGTGGTGGACCGAGGACCGGCACATGATGGTCTACTACACCACCGGCAAGCGCGACGAGTACTACTACGTCACCGGCGTGCCGCACCCGGAATGGGACTTCCAGGGCGCCTTCGTCGACAGCAGCCGGGACGAGATGTTCGACGCCTTCAAGGGCTACCACCCGACCGTCCAGGCCCTGATCGAATCCACCGAAAGCGTGACCAAATGGCCGTTGCGCAACCGCAACCCGCTGCCGTTGTGGAGCCGTGGTCGCCTGGTATTGCTGGGCGATGCCTGCCACCCGATGAAACCCCATATGGCTCAGGGCGCCGGCATGGCCATCGAAGACGCCGCGATGCTGACGCGCTGCCTGCAGGAAACAGGGATCGGCGACTACCGCACCGCGTTCGAGCTGTATGAAGCCAACCGCAAGGAACGCGCGTCCCGGGTGCAGGCCGTGTCCAACGCCAACACCTGGCTGCGCACCCAGGAAGATCCGGACTGGGTCTACGGCTATGACCTCTACGCCCAGCAACTGAAATCGGGGGTGGCGGCGTGAGCCGCTTTCTCTATGGCGGCAACGTCCAGGCCAATGGTATCCGCCAGCATTACCTGCGTTACGGCGGCAAGGGCCCGGCACTGATCCTGATTCCCGGCATCACCAGCCCGGCGATTACCTGGGGTTTTGTCGCGGAACGCCTGGGTTTGCACTTCGACACCTACGTGCTGGACGTGCGCGGTCGCGGCCTGTCGTCCACCGGCCCGGAGCTGGACTACAGCGCCGACACCTGCGCCGATGACATTGGCGCGTTTGCCGACGCCCTGAAGCTCGACAGCTATCACCTGGTCGGCCATTCCATGGGCGCGCGGTTTGCCGTACGCAGTGCGGTGCGCCATCCACAAGGTGTCAACCGCGTGGTGTTGATCGACCCGCCGATGTCCGGACCGGGTCGCCGCGAATACCCAAGCAAACTGCCGTGGTACGTCGATTCGATTCGTCAATCCCAGGTCGGCATGGATGCGGAGGCGATGCGCGCCTTCTGCGCCACCTGGACCGACGAACAACTGCAACTGCGCGCCGAATGGCTGCACACCTGCTACGAGCCGGCGATCGTGCGTGCGTTCAATGACTTCCATACCGTCGACTTTCATCAGGACCTGCCCCACCTGGAGGCTCCTGCCCTGCTGATTGTTGCCGGACGCGGCGGTGTAATTCAGGCCGAAGATGTCGCGGAAGTCCGACAGTTACAGCCGACCCTACAGGTCGCCCATGTGCCAAATGCAGGACACATGATCCCCTGGGATGACCTTGAAGGCTTTTTCGCTGCCTTCGGCGACTTCCTCGGCCAGCCCCTGACTGCATAACGGAGACCATCATGCTCAAGCCTTATCGCATCGGCCAGATTGTGCCGAGCTCCAACACCACCATGGAAACCGAGATCCCGGCGATGCTTAACGCGCGCCAGGCGATCCGCCCGGAACGTTTCACCTTTCACTCCAGCCGCATGCGCATGAAGCAAGTGCGCAAGGAAGAACTGGCGGCCATGGACGGTGAGTCCGACCGTTGCGCCATCGAACTGTCCGACGCCAAGGTCGACGTGCTGGGCTACGCCTGCCTGGTAGCGATCATGGCCATGGGGCTGGGTTACCACCGCAAGTCCGAGCAACGCCTGCGCAAGGCCACCGCCGACAACGACGCCAACGCCCCGGTGATCACCAGCGCCGGCGCCCTGATCGAAGGCCTTAAAGTCATGGGCGCCAAACGCATCGCGATTGTTGCGCCGTACATGAAACCGCTGACCGAACTGGTGGTGAACTACATCCGCGAAGAAGGCTTTGAAGTGGTGGACTGGCGCGCCCTGGAAATCCCCGACAACCTCGAAGTGGCCCGCCACGACCCGGCCAACCTGCCGGCGATTGTTGCCGGGATGAACCTGGAAGGTGTCGACGTAATCGTACTGTCGGCCTGCGTACAAATGCAGTCGCTGCCCGTGGTCGCGAAGGTCGAAGCCCAGACCGGCCTGCCGGTGCTCACCGCCGCCATCGCCACCACCTACGCCATGCTCAAGGCCCTGGACCTGGAACCCATCGTCCCCGGCGCCGGCGCCCTCCTGTCGGGAGCCTACTAAAAACGCTTTTGTGGCGAGGGAGCTTGCTCCCGCTGGGGTGCGAAGCGCCCCCAAAAAAACAGGCCTGCTACGCAGCCCAACGGGAGCAAGCTCCCTCGCCACAGGGTACGTGCACTGTCCATTACCGAGGACTGAAAGATGAGCGAACAATCCGCCGACGCCAACTACCAGGGCGTCTGGGGTAACCGAATCGGCTTCGGCAAAAAATCCGCCCTGCTGATGATCGACTTCATGCAAGGCTATACCACCGAAGGCGCGCCACTGTTTGCCCCCGAAGTGCGCATCGCCGTGGCCGAAAGCGTCGAGCTGCTGGCCTGCGCCAGGCGTCACGGGATCACCGTAGTACACACCAATATCCGCTACCACCCCGGCCATTTCGCCGACGGCGGTATCTGGGTAAAAAAGGCCCCGGTGATGAAAGACATGGTCGAGGGCAACCCCCTGGCCGCGTTCTGCACCGAGGTCTTGCCCCTGGCCAATGAAGTGGTCATCACCAAACAATACGCCAGCGCGTTTTTCGGCAGCAGCCTGGCCCCGATGCTGCACGCCCAGGGCATCGACACCGTGGTGCTCGCCGGCTGTTCCACCAGCGGCTGCATCCGGGCCACCGCAGTGGATGCGGTGCAACACGGGTTTCGTACCATCGTCGTGCGCGAATGCGTCGGCGACCGCCACCCGGCGCCCCATGAAGCCAACTTGTTCGATATCGACAGCAAGTACGGCGACGTGGTGAGCAAGCAGGAGGCGATGAGCAAGTTCAAGGAGCAATAACGCGTCAACAGGAACCACGACAAAGAGCGTGGTCCGGAAAAAACTGAGCGCCCACGCTGGAATGCAGTCGAATGTGGGAGCAAGCCCGCTCCCACACTTGATCACCTCCAACAGGGCCACCTCAGTCTTCTGTCACTGCCTTTGGAAGTCGCTTTCACAGCACTCCGAAGTGCTGAAAAAGCGGCCGTATAAAAACCATAAGTCACCGCCAGGAGACACCCCAATGCCCATTGCGAATGCAGCGCCCGCGACTACGGTCGCCGATCCGGTCCACACGCTCTACCACAAGATCACCTGGAAGCTGATTCCGTTCCTGTGTTTCTGCTACCTCGCGGCCTACCTGGACCGCATCAATATCGGCTTCGCCAAACTGCAGATGCTCGACCAGCTGCACTTCAGCGAAACCGCGTTCGGCCTCGGTGCCGGGCTGTTCTTTGTCGGCTATATCATCTTCGAAGTCCCCAGCAACCTGATCCTGGAAAAGGTCGGGGCGAAGATCTGGATCGCCCGCATCATGATCACCTGGGGCCTGCTGTCGGCCTGCACCATGCTGGTCACCTCCACCACCCAGTTCTACATCCTGCGGTTCCTGCTGGGTGCGGCCGAAGCCGGGTTTCTGCCGGGCGTGCTGTATTACCTGACCACCTGGTTTCCCACCCATCGCCGGGGGCGGATCATCGCCCTGTTCATGATCGGCCTGCCGCTGTCCAGCGTGATCGGCGGCCCGTTGTCGGGCTGGATCATGGGCCACTTCGACAACATGGCCGGCCTGCGCGGCTGGCAGTGGCTGTTCCTGATCGAAGCGGTGCCCAGCGTGCTGCTCGGTGTGTGGACCTTCTGGGCGCTGCCCAATACCTATCAGCAAGCCAAGTGGCTGTCGCCGGAAGAAAAAACCCTGCTGGAAAGCGAACTGCGCAAGGACGACGCCGACGGTGCCGGCAGCAAACACAGCTTCCGCGACGGCTTCTTCAACCTCAAGGTGTGGATGCTCGGCGGTATCGACTTCTCGATCCTGCTCAGTGCCTATGCCATGGGGTTCTGGATGCCCACATTCATCCGCAACGCCGGGATTACCGACACTTTCCACATCGGCATCCTCACGGCCCTGCCCAGCGTGGCGGCCCTCTTGGGCATGCTGCTGATCGGCGCCAGCTCCGACAAACATCGCGAACGCCGCTGGCACATCATCGTGCCGTTCTTCATCGGCGCGGCGGCGATGGCTACCAGCACGTTCTTCACCCATAACGTGGTCGCCACCGTGGCGCTGTTTGCGATTGCCTCGGCGGCGATCATCGGTGCGGTGCCGGTGTTTTTCAGCCTGCCGGCGACCTTCCTGAAAGGCACCGCAGCGGCCACCGGCTTTGCCCTGGCCTGCTCGCTGGCGAACATCGCGGGCCTGGTGAGCAACTCGTTGATGGGCGTGGCGATTGACGTCACCGGCAGCAGCGCAGGGGCCTTGTGGTTTTTTGCCGGCTGCCTGATTCTCAGCAGCTTCCTGGTGATCGCCTTGCCGGCGAAGCTGGTAAACCGCTAACAACAACAATTTTTCGGGTGAGTCTCCATGCAAGGTTTCATCAAGCGCTGTGCCCTGCTTGTCGCCGTGGGCCTGTGTGCCGGTACGGCGCAGGCCGCAGAAAAGGTCATCTTCGACACCGACTTCAACGTGCTCAACGATGACGGCCAGGCCTTTATCATGCTCGCCCAGTTGCACGGGCAAAAACGCATCGACCTGCTGGGCATGACCCTGGTCAGCGGCAACGCCTGGGTCGACCAGGAACAGGTCGACGCCCTCAAGGCGGTGGAACGCATGGGTGTGGAGAAGGAAGTCGGCGTGTATTCCGGCGCCGCCTACCCGCTGCTGCATGACTACGCCACCTATGAGGCGGAAAAAGCCCTGTTCGGTTCCGGCTGGCCGGGTGCGTTCAAGAACCCGCGGCCAACCAGTGCCTCACAACTGGTCGCGCCACCGGACGGCCTGGCGACCCACACCAGGCTGCGCAAGGAAACCGCCGCCCAGTTCATCGTCGACAGCGTACGGGCCAACCCCCACGAGGTAACGATCCTGGCGGTCGGCCCGCTGACCAACATTGCCCTGGCGATTCGCTCGGCCCCGGACATCGTGCCGCTGATCAAGCGCATCGTGTACATGGGCGGCGCGCTGGAGATTCCGGGCAACACCACGCCGGCGGCGGAGTTCAACTGGTGGTTCGACCCGGAGGCGGCGAAGATCGTGTTGCGCTCGCCCATCGAACACGTGATTTTTCCCAACGATGTCTGTGAGAAAGTCACCTTCGACAAGTCGGTGTATGAGCGGGTGATCGCACACAAAGGCCCGATTGCCGACCTGTACAAGCACGAGTTCGGGCCACTGTTCGCCAAGGACCCGGCTTACCACAGCTTCACCTGGGACAGCCTGCCGGCACTGTTTCTCGTGAACCCCGGGATCGTCACCGAATCCCGCGAGCTGTGGGTGGACGTGGATGCCACCTTCGGCGCCGACTACGGCCGGGCACTGGGCTACAAGAAAGGCGCGCCGGTCGGCACGCAAAAGGCCAAGGTGGTCTTCGCGGTGGACCAGAAGCAGTTCTGGGACGGTTATGTAGGGTTGGTGACGCTGCCGACGCCGGTCAACATCTTCCGCTGAGTGCGCCGGAACTTGAGGGGCTGTGGTTTAATTGCGCGCCTTTGCCCAGCCCTTCAAGGAATCCGTTGTCGATGAATCAGCCCGCCACCAAAGTCCTGGTCATTGGCTACGTCTGGCCAGAGCCCCGCTCCTCGGCGGCCGGCGGGCACATGATGCAGATTCTGGAGAGCCTTCTGGCCCAAGGCTGGGACATCACCTTCAGCAGCCCGGCCACCACCGGTGAGCACAAGGCCGACTTGCCTGCCCTGGGCATTCGCGAATGTGCGATCGAACTGAATAACAGCAGTTTCGATGACTTCATCACGGAACTGGCCCCCGATATCGTGCTGTTCGACCGTTTCATGATGGAAGAACAGTTCGGCTGGCGTGTGGAAAAATCCTGCCCGAATGCCCTTCGCGTGCTGGAAACCTCCGACCTGCAAAGCCTGCGGGACGCCCGTCAGCAACGCTTCAAGGATTTCCTGAAGGCTCACCCCGACGCCGACGACTTCAGCCCGTTGTTCACCCAGGACCTGGCCGCCGAATTCGCCTGCATGGCCGACACCGACCTGGCCAAGCGCGAGATCGCCGCGATCTACCGCTGCGACATCAGCCTGATGATCTCCGACGTGGAAATCCAGTTGCTGACCGAACACTTCAAGGTGCCCGCTGCCCTGCTCCACTGGTGCCCGCTGATGCTGGCGCCGCCCACCGAAGCCTTTGCCCCCTTTGCGGACCGCGCGCACTTCCTGAGCATCGGTAATTTCCGCCATGCGCCGAACTGGGATGCGGTGTTGTGGATGAAGAACAGTGTGTGGCCGCTGATCCGCCAGCAACTGCCCGGCGCTCAGCTCCACGTGTACGGCGCCTATACGCCACCCAAGGCCACCGCGCTGCACAACCCGGCCCAGGGCTTCCACGTGATGAATTGGGCCGAGGATGCATTGCAGGTCATGAGCGCTGCGCGTATCTGCCTGGCGCCACTGCGTTTTGGTGCCGGGATCAAGGGCAAGCTGGCCGACGCGATGCTCTGCGGCACACCCAGCGTTACCACACCGATTGGCGCCGAAGCCATGGGCGAACCGTGGCCCGGCGTGGTCGAACACAGCGCCAGTGCACTGGCGGCTGCGGCGGTTGCGTTGTATCAAGACCCGCCACGCTGGACCCAGGCCCAGGAAGATGGCCGGCAGTTACTGGCACGCCGTTACGCCCACGACCTCCACGGCCCGGCCCTGGTGGAGCGCCTGGAGCAGTGCCGCCGCCAGTTGGCCGAGCACCGTCGGAACAATTTCACCGGCAGCATGCTGCGCCACCACCTGCACAAAAGTACCCAGTACATGGCGCAGTGGATCGAGGCGAAAAACCGTAGGCTGTAGACACAGACGCTGGCGAGGTGGCGCGCAAGGGGGCATTATCCTTTTCGCAACCACAATAAAGCGACTGCAGCATGACCCGAGCAGCGAGAATCACCGATCCTTCCTACGAGCTGATGGACGATCACAACGGTCTGTCCATCATCTATCGCCAACACGGCTTCCCGTGCCCGTTGGTGCGCTGGCATTTCCACAAGGAATACGAGCTGCACCTGATCGTTGCCAGCTCCGGCAAGGTGTTTATCGGCGACTACATCGGCAACTTCTACCCGGAAAGCCTGTTCCTCACCGGCCCCAACCTGCCCCACAACTGGATCAGCCAGGTGGCCGAGGACGAAGTGGTGCCCAAGCGCGACATGCTGGTGAACTTCACCGACGAGCTGTTCGACGGCGGCAGCCATGTCTTTGCCGAGCTCAAGACCCTGGCGCCACTGCTGGAACGGGCGCAATACGGCATCGAATTTCGCTGCAAGAAGACCATCGCACAGGCCATGACCCTGATGCAGCGCATCGAGGACGCCCAGGGCATGGCGCGCCTGGGGCACTTCTTCATCCTGATGGAAGTGCTGAGTGCCTGCGAGGACTACCAACTGCTCTCCGGCGTGACCACGCCGCAATTGGCGGACGAACACAGCATCGACCGCACCAACCGCGCGGTGGACTACATTTTTGCCCACTACGCGCGGGAGCTGTCCCTGGAAGAGGTAGCCGAATACCTCGGCATGAAACCCACCTACTTCTCCCGCGTGTTCAAACAAGCCACCGGCCGCACCTTCATCGAATTCGTCAACCGCCTGCGCATCAGCAAGTCCTGCGAGCTGCTGGCCGATGGTGACAAAGCCGTGACCGATGTGTGCTTCGAGTCAGGCTTCAACAACATCTCCAACTTCAACCGCCGCTTCCAACAGCTCAAGGGCATGACCCCCTCACACTACCGGCGCCTGGCGGTGCAGCGCTTGACCGAGCAGAACCTCGCCTGAAAACGCGCGTTCCTGTGGGAACCCGCTTGTGTGGGAGCGGGCTTGCTCGCGAATGCAGTGTGTCAGGCAGCGCAAATGTCGGCTGATTCACCGCTTTCGCGAGCAAGCCCGCTCCCACATTTGCATCGCGCTCACGCAGGAAGCCGATCGCTCCCAGCGAATCGTTTCAGCAATTTTCCGCTGCAGTGCAAAAAAGTATCAGTAAAAGTGCTCCCAAGGATTTGTCAGCACGTCAATTGAAGGCTGTAATCAACGCACACTCTTCCAGCTGTCGTGGAAGACACAACAACAATAACTGTCCTTCTGCAGCCCCTGGGCGCAGAAATGGAGTGCGCGATGAAGTTCACAGCCAAAGCTCTGCTTGCCTGCACCTGCATGACCCTCAGCGCCGTCAGTCTTGGCGCGCAAACCCTGACCATTGCCACCGTCAACAACAGCGACATGATCCGCATGCAAAAGCTCTCGAAAACCTTCGAGACCGAGCATCCGGAGATCAAGCTGAACTGGGTGGTACTCGAAGAAAACGTCCTGCGCCAACGCCTCACCACCGACATCGCCACCCAGGGCGGACAGTTCGACGTGTTGACCATCGGCATGTACGAAGCTGCACTCTGGGGAGCCAAAGGCTGGCTGGAACCGATGAAGGACCTGCCTGCTTCCTACGACCTGGACGACGTTTTCCCGTCCGTGCGTGACGGCCTTTCCGTCAAGGGCTCGCTGTACGCCCTGCCGTTCTACGCCGAAAGCTCCATCACCTACTATCGCACCGACCTGTTCAAGGACGCCGGGCTGACCATGCCCGAGCACCCGACCTGGACCCAGATCGGCGAATTCGCCGCCAAACTCACCAACAAGGACAAAGAGCAGTACGGCCTGTGCCTGCGCGGCAAGGCTGGTTGGGGCGAGAACATGGCGCTGATCACCACCCTGGCCAACGGCTACGGTGCACGCTGGTTCGATGAGAAGTGGCAACCGGAATTCAACGGGCCAGAGTGGAAAGACGCACTGAACTTCTACGTCGACAACATGAAGAAATCCGGCCCGCCGGGCGCTTCCAGCAACGGTTTCAACGAAAACCTGGCGCTGTTCAACAGCGGCAAGTGTGCGATCTGGGTCGACGCCAGCGTCGCCGGCTCGTTCGTCACCGACAAGACCCAAAGCAAGGTGGCGGATCACGTCGGCTTCACCTTTGCACCGCACGAGAAGACCGACAAAGGGACTTCGTGGCTGTACTCCTGGTCCCTGGGGATTCCAACCAGCTCCAAAGCCAAGGACGCCGCCAAGGTGTTCACCACCTGGGCCACTTCCAAGGAATACAGCCAGTTGGTCGCCAAGACCGACGGGATTGCCAACGTACCGCCAGGTACCCGCAAGTCGACCTACAGCGACGAATACATGAAGGCCGCGCCGTTTGCCAAGGTCACGCTGGAATCGCTGAAAGTCGCCGACCCGAAAGACCCGTCGGCCAAGCCGGTGCCGTATGTGGGCATCCAGCTGGTGACCATTCCTGAATTCCAGGCGATTGGTACCCAGGTCGGCAAGTTCTTCTCCAGCGCACTGACCGGTGGCTCCACTGCCGAAAAAGCCCTGGCGGATGCACAGACCTTCACCGAACGCGAAATGAAGCGGGCCGGTTATCCCAAGTAAAGCGGGCACACCACCGTAAATGCTTTATGTGGGAGGCTCTTGGTGGGAGCTGGCTTGCCTGCGATGCAGACACCTCGGTCTGTCAGTTAAACCGGGGGGATGCCATCGCAGGCAAGCCAGCTCCCACACAGGCCAGCTCTCACATTGACCGCGCTTCGACTCTCGCTCTGCATGTACCTGACTGGTCCTGATCACCATGAATACCACCACTGCCCAAGTGCAAACCGCTACGCCGGACAAGCCGCGTAAAAGCCGCCTGATCAACCCCGGCTGGTTCCTCGTCAGCCCCTCGGTGGCCTTGTTGCTGCTGTGGATGATCGTGCCGCTGGGCATGACCCTGTACTTCTCGCTGATTCGCTACAACCTGCTCTACCCCGGCGAAAACCAATTCGTGGGTCTGGAGAACTTCACCTACTTCATCACCGACTCGGGCTTCCTGCCCGGCGCCACCAACACCCTGTTGCTGGTGGGCAGCGTATTGCTGATCAGCGTGGTGTTTGGCGTATTGATCAGCGCCCTGCTGGAAGCCAGCGAGTTCTTCGGTCGCGGCCTGGTGCGGGTGTTGCTGATTTCACCGTTCTTCATCATGCCCACCGTCGGTGCGCTGATCTGGAAGAACCTGATTTTCCATCCGGTGTCGGGGATCCTCGCCTACGTGTGGAAGCTGTTCGGCGCCCAGCCGGTGGACTGGCTGGCCCATTACCCGTTGCTGTCGATCATTATCATCGTGTCCTGGCAGTGGCTGCCCTTCGCGATCCTGCTGCTGATGACCGCCATGCAGTCCCTCGACCAGGAACAGAAGGAAGCCGCCCGCCTCGACGGTGCCGGCGCCATCGCGATCTTCTGGCACCTGACCCTGCCGCACCTGGCACGTCCGATTGCCGTGGTGGTGATGATCGAAACGATCTTCCTGCTCTCGGTGTTCGCCGAAATCTTCACCACCACCAACGGTGGCCCCGGCTACGCCTCGACCAACCTCGCCTACCTGATCTACAACCAGGCGCTGGTGCAGTTCGACGTGGGCATGGCCTCGGCCGGCGGCTTGATTGCCGTGGTCATCGCCAATATCGCGGCGATCATCCTGGTGCGGATGATCGGCAAAAACCTGACTGACAAGCCTTGAGGGCCGCGCCATGACGCTTCAACAATCCCGCCGCCTGCAAAGCGTGTTGCTCGGCACCCTGGCCTGGGCCATCGCGATCCTGATTTTCTTCCCGATCTTCTGGATGGTGCTGACCAGCTTCAAGACCGAAATCGACGCGTTCGCCACGCCGCCGCAGTTCATCTTCACGCCGACGCTGGAGAACTACCTGCACATCAACGAGCGCAGCAACTACTTCAGCTACGCCTGGAACTCGGTGCTGATTTCCTTCAGCGCCACCGCCCTGTGCCTGCTGATCTCGGTACCGGCCGCCTACTCCATGGCGTTCTACGAGACCAAGCGCACCAAGGGCACGCTGCTGTGGATGCTCTCCACCAAGATGCTGCCGCCGGTGGGCGTACTGATGCCGATCTACCTGCTGGCCAAGAGCTTCGGGCTGCTGGATACACGCATTGCGCTGATCATCATCTACACCCTGATCAACCTGCCGATCGTGGTCTGGATGGTTTACACCTACTTCAAGGACATCCCCAAGGACATCCTCGAAGCCGCCCGCCTGGACGGCGCCACCCTGTGGCAGGAAATGGTCCGGGTGCTGCTGCCGATCGCCAAGGGCGGCCTCGCTTCCACGGTGCTGCTGTCGCTGATCCTGTGCTGGAACGAGGCGTTCTGGTCGCTGAACCTGACCTCGTCCAACGCCGCGCCGCTCACTGCATTGATCGCCTCCTACTCCAGCCCCGAAGGTTTGTTCTGGGCCAAATTGTCTGCCGTGTCGACCCTGGCCTGTGCGCCGATCCTGATCTTTGGCTGGATCAGCCAGAAACAGCTGGTCCGCGGTTTGTCCTTCGGCGCCGTGAAGTAACGGCTCCTTCAACACTATTTAGAAGCGGAGGCCCATCATGGCCAACCTGAAAATCAAGAATCTGCAAAAAGGCTTCGAAGGTTTTTCCATCATCAAGGGCATCGACCTTGAGGTGAACGACAAGGAATTCGTGGTGTTCGTCGGCCCGTCGGGCTGCGGTAAATCCACCCTGCTGCGTTTGATTGCGGGCCTGGAAGAAGTCACCGAAGGCACCATCGAGCTGGATGGCCGCGACATCACCGAAGTCACCCCGGCCAAGCGCGACCTGGCGATGGTGTTCCAGACCTACGCCCTGTACCCGCACATGAGCGTGCGCAAGAACATGTCGTTTGCCCTGGACCTGGCCGGCGTCGACAAGAAGATTGTCGAGAGCAAGGTCAACGAGGCGGCACGTATCCTGGAGCTGGGCCCTTTGCTTGAGCGCAAGCCAAAGCAGTTGTCCGGCGGCCAGCGCCAGCGTGTCGCCATTGGCCGTGCGATTGTGCGTAACCCGAAGATCTTCCTGTTCGACGAACCCCTGTCCAACCTCGATGCCGCCCTGCGGGTGCAGATGCGCCTGGAGCTGTCGCGCCTGCATAAAGAGCTGCAAGCCACGATGATCTACGTGACCCACGACCAGGTCGAAGCCATGACCCTGGCCGACAAGGTTGTCGTACTCAACAGCGGCCGCGTGGAACAGGTGGGCTCGCCGCTGGAGCTGTATCACCAGCCGGCCAACCTGTTTGTGGCAGGCTTTTTGGGCACGCCGAAAATGGGTTTCCTCAAGGGCAAGGTCACTCGCGTTGACCCACAGAGCTGCGAAGTCGAACTGGACGCCGGCGGCCGCATCAGCCTGCCCCTGAGCAGCGCGACCTTGAGCGTCGGCAGCGCCGTGACCCTGGGCATTCGCCCGGAGCACCTGGAAATCGCCGCGCCGGGGCAAGCCACCCTGACCGTCACCGCCGACGTCGGCGAGCGCCTCGGCAGCGACACCTTCTGCCACGTGATTACCGCCAGCAAGGAGCCGTTGACCCTGCGGATCCGTGGCGACATGGCCAGCCAATATGGCGAGACCCTGCAGCTGTACCTGGACCCGACCCAATGCCATCTGTTCGACGCTGAGGGTGTTGCCGTGGCCCGCCCACTGCGCGCCGCCGCCTGATTTCGCGAGAATTTCCCGATGAAACTGAACAAGCAAAACCTCACGCAACTGGCGCCCGAAGTGCAACTGCCGGCCTATGCGATTGCCAATACCAGCCAGGGCATCGCGCACATCGGCGTTGGCGGGTTTCACCGCGCCCACCAGGCGTATTACACCGATGCCTTGATGAATACCGGCGTGGGCCTGGACTGGAGCATTTGCGGCGTGGGCCTGCGGGCTGAAGACCGCAAGGCGCGGGACGACTTGGCCGGCCAGGACTACCTGTTCACCCTGTATGAACTGGGCGACACCGACGACACCGAAGTGCGCGTGATCGGCTCCATCAGCGACATGCTGCTGGCCGAAGACGGCGCCCAGGCGTTGATCGACAAGCTGGCCAGCCCGCAGATTCGCATCGTCTCGCTGACCATCACCGAAGGCGGCTACTGCATCGACGACAGCAACGGCGAGTTCATGGCCCACCTGCCGCAGATCCAGCATGACCTGGCCAACCCGGGCTCGCCGAAAACCGTGTTCGGGTTTATCTGCGCGGCGTTGACCCAGCGCCGGGCGGCCGGGGTGCCGGCATTTACCGTAATGTCCTGCGATAACCTGCCCCACAACGGCGCCGTGACCCGCAAGGCGTTGCTGGCCTTCGCCGCGCTGCATGACGCTGGCCTGCACGAGTGGATCAAGGCCAACGTGAGCTTCCCGAATGCGATGGTCGACCGCATCACGCCAATGACCAGTACCGCGCACCGCCTGCAACTGCATGACGATCACGGCATCGACGACGCCTGGCCGGTGGTCTGCGAGCCGTTTGTGCAATGGGTGCTGGAAGACAAGTTCGTCAACGGCCGCCCGGCGTGGGAGACGGTGGGCGTGCAGTTCACCGATGACGTGACACCGTATGAAGAGATGAAGATCGGCCTGCTCAACGGCAGCCACCTGGCATTGACGTACCTGGGCTTCCTGAAGGGCTATCGCTTCGTCCACGAGACCATGAACGACCCGTTGTTCGTGGCCTACATGCGCGCCTACATGGACCTGGACGTCACGCCCAACCTGGCGCCGGTTCCGGGTATCGACCTGACCGAATACAAGCAGACCCTGGTGGACCGCTTTTCCAACCAGGCGATTGCCGACCAGCTGGAGCGCGTGTGTTCCGATGGTTCGTCGAAGTTTCCCAAGTTCACCGTACCGACCATCAACCGCCTGATTGCCGATGGTCGCGAGACTGAACGTGCCGCGCTGGTGGTGGCGGCCTGGGCGCTGTACTTGAAAGGCGTGGATGAGAATGGGGTGATCTACCGCATTCCCGACCCTCGCGCCGAGTTTTGCCAGGGGCTGGTGACGGAAGATGCGTTGATCAGCAAGCGACTGCTGGGGGTGGAAGAGATTTTTGGTACGGCTATTCCCAACTCGCCCGAGTTTGTGGCAGCGTTTGAGCGGTGTTTCGAGAGCCTGCAGGATGTGGGTGTGAGCAAAACGCTGGAGCGGCTGCTCGCCAATCTCAACTGACGGAACCGAATCAAAAATGTGGGAGCGGGCTTGCTCGCGAAAGCGGTGGATCAGTCAATATTTGCATAACTGACACACCCTATTCGCGAGCAAGCCCGCTCCCACATTGACCGAGTTCTCCATAACAATGTGCTGAGCGACCTACCATGACCCAGCAAAACCTCTACCTCGGCATCGACTGCGGCACCCAGGGCACCAAGGCCATCGTGCTGGACGCCAGCAGCGGCAAAGTCCTGGGCCTGGGCGCCGCCAGCCACACGCTGATCAGCGGTGCCAACGGCCGCCGCGAACAGCACACCCAGGAGTGGCTGGACGCGTTTACCGAAGCCACTCACCGCGCCTTGCAACAGGCCGGCGTGGACGGCCAGGACATCCTCGCCATCGGCGTTTCCGGCCAGCAACACGGCCTGGTATTGCTGGATGACCAAGGCCAGGTGCTGCGCCCGGCCAAACTGTGGTGCGACACTGAAACCGCGCCGGAAAATGATCGCCTGCTGCAACACCTGGGCGGTGAAAGCGGCTCCCTGGAACGCCTCGGCGTGGCCATCGCGCCGGGCTACACCGTGTCCAAGCTGCTGTGGACCCGCGAACAGCACCCGGAGGTGTTCGCGCGCATCGCGCATATCCTGCTGCCCCACGACTACCTCAACTACTGGCTCACCGGCCGCGCCTGCGCCGAATACGGCGATGCCTCCGGCACCGGTTATTTCAACGTGCGCACCCGTGAATGGGACCTGGCACTGTTGCGCCACATCGATCCCGACGGACGCCTGGAAGCTGCGCTGCCCGAGTTGATCGAGGCCAACCAGCCAGTGGGCACCCTCCTGCCAGCCATCGCCGAGCGCCTGGGCATCAACCCGAACGCCCGGGTGTCCAGCGGCGGCGGCGACAACATGATGGGCGCCATCGGCACCGGCAATATCGCCCCCGGCGTGATCACCATGAGCCTGGGTTCATCCGGTACCGTGTATGCCTTTGCCGATCAGGCCAATGTCAGCCCGCAGGCGTCGGTGGCGACTTTCTGTTCATCCAGCGGCGGCTGGCTGCCGTTGATCTGCACCATGAACCTGACCAACGCCACCGGGGTCATCCGCGAGCTGTTCGACCTGGATCTGGCGGCGTTCAACGGGTTGGTGGCCCAGTCACCGATCGGCGCCGACGGCGTGAGCATGCTGCCGTTCCTCAATGGCGAGCGGGTGCCCGCCCTGCCCCACGCCACCGGCAGCCTGCACGGCCTGACCATGACCAACCTGACCCGCGCCAACCTGTGCCGCGCCGTGGTCGAAGGCACCACCTTCGGCCTGCGCTACGGCCTGGACCTGCTGCGCCAGACCGGCCTGCAAAGCCAGAGCATCCGCCTGATCGGTGGCGGCTCGAAAAGCCCGGTATGGCGGCAGATGGTCGCGGATATCATGAACACCGAAGTGGTCTGCACCGAACAAAGCGAAGCCGCGGCCCTGGGCGCGGCAATCCAGGCCGCGTGGTGCCAGTCCGGTGAAAGCCTGGCGCAGTTGTGCCAGCGCTGCGTGAGCGTCGACGCAGCCAGCCGCACACTGCCGGATGCCGGCAGCGTCAGCGCCTACCAGCAGGCTTATGAGCGTTATCAACAGCACGTGGCATCCCTTTAAGAGCGAACGAATATGTATTTGGTATGTGGCGAAGCGCTGTTTGATTTTTTCAGCGAGGACGATGCCAGCGGCAAGGCATCCAGGGTCAATTACAAGGCGATTGCCGGCGGCTCGCCGTTCAACGTCGCGGTAGGCTTGCGTCGACTGGGAATCGACGCGGGCTTTTTCGCCGGGATCTCCGACGACTACCTGGGCCGACGCCTGTTGCAGGTGCTCAAGGACGAAGGCGTGGGCGAGGATTACCTCGTGGAATTCTCAGCGCCCACCACCCTGGCAATGGTCGCAGTGGGTGCCAATGGCTCACCGCAATACAGCTTTCGCGGTGAAGCTTGCGCCGACCGCCAGTTGCAACTTGAGCATCTACCGGCGTTGGGCGACGAAGTGCGTGGCGTACACATCGGCTCGTTCTCACTGGTGGTGCAGCCGATTGCCGACACGTTGCTGGCCCTGGTACGCCGGGAAAGCGGCAAGCGCCTGATCAGCCTCGACCCCAACGTACGCCTGAACCCGGAGCCGAACATCGAGCTGTGGCGCGCCCGCGTGGCCGAGCTGGTCAAGCATGCCGACCTGATCAAGGTCAGTGACGAAGACCTGCACCTGCTCTACCCCGGCCAAACCCCGGAAAGCGTCCTGCAAGGCTGGTTGCAGCACCGTTGCCAGCTGGTGTTCCTGACCCGCGGCGGCGACGGCGCGACGGTGTTCAGCCGCCAGCACGGCAGCTGGTCGGCGCCGGCGGTCAAGGTGGTCATGGCGGACACGGTAGGGGCTGGCGATACCTTCCAGGCCGCGTTGATTGCCTGGCTGACCGAGCAGCAACTGGACTCGGTGGAGGGCCTGCAACAGCTGACCCGGGAGCAGATCAGCAGCATGCTCACCTTCGCTATCCGCGCCGCGGCACTCACCTGCAGCAAGACCGGTCCGGACCTGCCCTATCGTCGTCAGCTGGACTGACAAATACGCGGCAAAAAAATCAATATGCCACTATGTAAGCCACGTATCACGTGGCTTACAGCCCTGCGGTTATCTGTCCGAAAATTCTGCATTGTGTAAAAACTGTACTAGACCCAAGAAACATGTGCAGTTTCTATAACAAAAACAGGGCAGATCCATGCGCAATAAACGGACTTTTCAGCCTCGCGCCGTGTTGGCTGTCGGCATCCTCTCACTGCATTACCTGGCCCCCCAACAAGCCCTGGCGGCTTGCGTGCTCACCCCGGGTCCTGGCAACGATGCCTACACCTGCGACAGCGGGAGCAGTCCGACTGGGCTTACGGACCTTGCCGGCAATAACACCCTGACCCTGCCCGCAGGCGGCACGGGCACCATCAACGGCAATATCACTTTCGGCGCCGGCACTGATTTCGTCGACATGAACTCCGGGCGCATTGTCGGGAGTATCACCCAGGGCGACGGTGCCGATCGCTTCCAAATCAGCGCCGGCACCGTGACCGGTGCGGTTTCCCAGGGCAACGGCATCGATGATTTCGTGATGAGCGGCGGGCAGATCCAGTCCCTGGCCCAGGGCGATGGCCGCGACACGTTCCTGATGACCGGCGGCACCATCGTCGGCGCTTTCGAGGATGGCGACGTGGCCCGGCAAACCGCAGGCACCATCGGCCGGGTCGACATGAAGCTCGACAACAACATCTACGACATGTCCGGCGGGTCGATCCTCGGCAACCTGGTGACCGGTTTCGGCACGGATACCATCATCGTCTCCGGCGGCAGCATCGGCGGCAATATCAGCACCAGTGGCGGCAACGACAGCATTACCGTCAGTGGCGGCGTGATCAACGGCGAGATCCGCGCCAGTGTCGGCAACGACACACTCAACTGGCTCAATGGCGGCCAGATCAGGTCCGCGGTGCTGATGGGCGATGGCGACGACACCGCGCTGCTCAGCGGCCTCAACGAAAACCTGCTCGGCACGACGCCTTCGATTGACGGCGGCCTGGGCAACGACCAACTGACCTTCGACAACACCACTTCCAGCACCGCCGCCCGCTATATCGGCTGGGAAACGGTCAACCTCAACAACAACTCGCGTTTCGACCTGGCCGGCGACTTTTTCCTCGGCGACAGTGCCAGCAATACCGGCACCTTCAACATCGATGGCAGCAGCACCCTGGGCGTGACGCAAGGCAGTATCCGCCCCTACACCGCAGGCGCACTGGCCACTCTGAATAATGCCGGCACTATCGACATGACCAGCCGCAGCAACAGCGCCACCGATACGTTGACGGTGTACGGCAACTACGTCGGCAACAATGGGCAGCTTTGGTTGCAAACCGTGCTGGGCGACGAGAACTCGGCCACCGACAAACTGGTTGTGTCTGACGGGACCATCAGCGGGCACACACAAATGACCGTGAGCAATCTCGGCGGCCTGGGCGGTCTCACACAAAACAGCGGGATCGAAGTGGTGCAAGCCCTCAACGGCGCCACCAGCAGCACCGATGCATTTGCCCTGAAAGGCTCGGTATCTGCCGGAGCTTATGAGTATCTGCTGTTCAAAGGGGGTGTCACTGCCGGCACGGAAAATAACTGGTACTTGCGTTCGTCGGTGGTCGCCGTGCAGCCACCGGTGGTGCCACCTGTCCCGCCGACGCCACCGGTGGTGGTTCCCGTGCCGCCGATTCCGCCAGTGCCGCCCGTGGTCGCGCTGGATGAACCGCCCGTGGAGCCACCGACCTCGCAACCCGTCGCCCCGGTCGAGCCCCCTGCTCCGCCACCCAGCCAGGTCGCGGCTGCCACCTCGCCGGAGTCGGCAGCGAGCAACCCGGTGTTGCCTGCCGCCATCGCCGGGGCCGAGCCGATTCCGTTGTATCGCCTGGAGGTGCCGGTGTACTCGGTGGTCGTCCCGGCCGCGCAGTTGATGACCCTGCAAGCCCTGGGCACCTTCCACGACCGCCAGGGCGAACAAAGCCTGCTCAGCGAGACCGGACCGGTTCCGGCGGGCTGGGGCCGTGCCTATGGCAGTGACTTCAACAAGAGCTGGTCGGGTACGGTATCGCCGAGCTTCGACGGTTCCATCAAGGGCTATCAAGTGGGCCATGACCTCTACGCCTCCGAGACCAGCGGCGGACAGCTCCAGCGTTTCGGCCTGTTCATCGGCCAAAGCCGCCTGCAAGGTGACATCAAGGGCTTTTCAATGGGCTTCCAGGACAAGCGCTCTGGGCGGGTCAAGCTGGATGGCGATAACTTCGGCGCCTATTGGACCCTCACCGATCCCAAGGGCTGGTACGTGGACCTGGTGGCCATGGGCACGCGCTTCGACGGTGACAGCAAGTCCGACCGTGACGTGAAGATCGACAACAAGGGCCACGCCCTGGCCCTCTCGGCGGAAGCCGGCTACCCGATTACCGTCTCCGAACACTGGGTGGTGGAACCCCAGGTGCAGGTGATCAACCAGCAGATTGACATGGACCACCAGAATGACGGGATCTCCAAGGTTTCATTCGACTCCCAGGACTACTGGACCGGCCGCCTCGGCGCACGCCTGAAGGGGCGTTACCTGGTGCAGAACACCCCGATCGAACCGTATGTGCGAGCCAACGCCTGGCGCACCTTCGGTGGCAGTGACACGGTGACCTACGACGACGTGGACCGGATTAAAACCGATCACAAGTCATCCACTGCCGACCTCGGTGTGGGCGTTGTCGCCAAGTTGTCGTCCACCGTCAGCGTGTACCTGGCGGCGGACTACAACACCCAACTGGACAGCAACACGCTGGAGGGTTTCAGCGGTAACGCCGGGGTACGCATGAGCTGGTAGGCTCACGCCTCCCGGGGGCAGGTAACCGCGCGGGCAACGATGGCGCCCACCACCGCACCCGCTATCGGTGCCGCCCAGAATAGCCACAACTGCATCAGGTATTCCCCGCCGGCAAACAATGCCGGCCCGGTGCTGCGCGCCGGATTGACCGAGGTGTTGGTGACGGGGATGGCCACCAGGTGGATCAGCGTCAGGGTCAGGCCAATGGCAATCGGCGCAAACCCGACCGCCGAACCCGGGCCGGTGACACGCATGATGATGAACACAAAAAAGAACGTCGCCACCGCCTCGACCACCAACGCGGCCAGCAGGCTGTACTGCCCGGGGCTCAATTGGCCATAGCCGTTGGCCGGCGAAAGCACCCACTTCAAACCCCGGACGGCCACTGGCGATCAGCGCCAACACGGCGGCGGCGACAATCGCACCAGCCACCTGGGCAATGATGTACGGCACCACGTCCCCCCCCGGCATCCGGCGTCCCACCCACAAGCCGATAGTCACCGCCGGGTTGAAGTGCGCACCGGAAATACTGCCCACCGCGTAGGCCATGGTCAGCACCGTCAAGCCAAAGGCCAGGGCGACACCGGCAAAGCCGATCCCAAGCTCCGGAAACGCCGCGGCCAGTATCGCGCTGCCGCACCCGCCGAAGGTCAACCAGAACGTCCCAAGAAATTCTGCTGCGATTTTCTTTTGCAAACCAACTCCACCCAATGCCAACGCCATCCGATTGATGGACCCGGCGGCGACGGTAGCAAGCGGGGTTAACCGGCTCGTATCAGACTTTTCCGGTTAAAGCGCGCGAGATATCGACGGTGCTGAAGATGAAGCTTTTGTCAGTAAAGCCTCACTTAATCGATGGTTAATCCCCCGGGACGACAGTTGAATCGACCGCACTCGCATGGCACCCGCCATTGCCCAGGGCGGCCGCGGCTCATCACGTTGTTGGGCCTGCGAACGACTTGCGGAGAAACACCATGAAACTGCGTACGTTAATGCTCGGCGCTGCACTGGCCCTGACGGCTGTAACGGGGATGGCGCAGGCTGACACCGCACCCGTTATCACGCCTTACCACTACGGCGAGAAGATGGATGTGCAGAAGGTACTTGCCATGCACGAACCCGACACCAATGTCTGCAAAGTGATCAATGCCGATATCAAGTTTGTGGACAGCCAAGGAAAAGTCCAGGACGTGGGTTATCGCAAAATGTCCGAGGCGTGTGATTTCCAGAACTGATGTGATTGCAGCGCCGTTGCAGGGGTGAGCGAGCTCGCTCCTGCGGTCGCCAGGCGTTACCCTTGCCGGCCGCTTCACGGCCGAAAGGATCACGGAAACGGCGTTGGGCCTGGCATTTATCCAGGCCCGCAAGTCTTCACTGACTGAAGCTCAACCGTCCGTTTAATAGAAAGGACGCGCGCCGGCTCGTTTGAGGGCCGGGGCCTGGGTGTGGGTATGCTTGAGGTCTTCACGCAACTCGGTAATCAAGTTGCAGATCGCCCGACTGCTGTCGAGCTTGTTGGCGCAAATGCCGGTGACCACCAGGTCGACCCGGTCATGATCGATCTCGTGATAGACCTTGACCGTCAGCGAGGCGTCCGACGCCTTGGTGACTTCACAGCGCTTGGGCAGAAAACTTCCTTCAATGATGCCGCGTAGTTCCAGATCCGAAAGCATGGCCGACCTCTCCTTTTATGAGATTGCCAATCGATTGTTATCAATATTCTTATTGCTGGCGACCGTGATCAGACGTTCACCTTTTTGCGCCTTGCCAGCCCTGGCAGACGGCTTCACGTACCCAGCCTACTAGGCCGTTCAGAGTTGCGTTGGATCCTTTCCTCATAAGCGACAACGTTACTTATATAAGTTACGTGGCAGACCGCCATTAACCCGTTCGTTTGGGGGATCAACAGCGGTATTTGTTGCTCATTCAGAGTTGTAACAGGATCTTATGAAGCATTAAACATGCCGTCGGGCATGGCCTGCCAAGGCCCAGGAAAATCGGCATATTCGAACAAAGTACCGGCCACCGACTCATGCATCCTGCAATAAGCACCGGTTGGCGTCATGCAAATTGAAAGACTGTAAGAACAAGCGCTTTCCCGAAACTATTTCCAGCGGAAATAAACACCCTCCAAACGGGTGGCTGCGACTAACATTAAATTTTCATTAGATTAAACGTTTAATCTGCTTGAGCCGCCACTCGTTCGGCAACATGTCGCAAACTATCAAAGTTAATATTGGCTCCCGAGTTGATCGCCACCCATGTTTGTCCCTGGATCCCGGTCTTCGCGACATGCTTGCGGATACCCGCCACAGCCAGCGCCCCCGAAGGTTCGGTAATTGATCGCGTATCGTCGTAGATCAGCTTGATGGCGCTGCACAGTTCGTCGTTGCTGACGGTGATCACCTCATCCACGTGGTGTCGGCAGATTTCAAAACCATGGGCGCCTATCTGGGCCACGGCAGTCCCGTCGGCAAAGCTGTCGACGCTCGGCAGCACCACCCGGCTCCCTGCGCGCAAGGCTGCCAGCAGGCAACTGGAGCCTTCGGGCTCGACGCCGACGATGCGCACTTCGGGGCGCAGGTATTTGACGTAGGCCGCGATACCGGCGATCAATCCGCCGCCGCCCACGGGGACAAAGATCGCGTCCAGCGGGCCCTGCTGTTGACGCAGCACTTCCATGCCCACGGTGCCCTGCCCGGCAATCACGTCCGGGTCGTCGAACGGCGAGACAAAGGTGCTGCCGGTGGCCTCGGCCAGTTGCAACGCGTGGGCCAGGGCAAATGGAAAGCTCGCCCCGTGCAACACTGCCTCGCCGCCTCGGGAGCGCACGCCCAACACTTTCAACTCCGGGGTGGTGCACGGCATGACAATCGTCGCCTTGATCCCCAACTCCCGCGCCGCCAATGCCACGCCCTGGGCATGATTACCCGCAGAAGCAGTGATCACGCCCCGCGCCTTTTGCTCGGCACTGAGTTGCATCAGTTTGTTGTAGGCGCCACGGATCTTGAAGGAAAAGGTCGGTTGCAGGTCTTCGCGCTTGAGCAGGATCTGATTGCCCAGCAATGCCGACAGCCCAGGCGCCACCTGCAACGGCGTACGCACCGCCAGGTCGTAGACCGGGGCGGCCAGGATCTTCTTCACGTAGTGCTCAAGCAATCCCGAATCCTGGGGCTGGCTCGCGGGGCGGGTACTCATGGATGTCTCCTGGGTGTTTGCAGGGCCCTGAAGACGGAAAAACAAAACCCGCCTCTAGGGCGGGTTTGGGTACAGCCGAGCGCTATCCCGCCAAATGAGGAATGGCGGTAATAATGCTTGGCTGGCAACGAAAGGTTTGAAATGTCATGAATCAAAATTAACCGGCGCCACCGGGCAAGTCAATGGCGAAACGCCAGGCTTTACGTGGAGCATACGAAACGTATACGCTTTGTATATCAACTCGACACAGTGAAGCTCATGGGCATCGTCAAGATCACCGACCAATTGCACGAACAACTCCGTCTGGCCAGCGCCACCATGGACCGTTCCATCAACGCCCAGGCCGAGTTCTGGATCAAGATCGGCCTGCTCGCCGAACTCAATCCACACCTGGCCTATAACGACCTGATCAACAAACTGTTGCTGGACAAGCCCGACCTGATCCGGGGGCGCAGCGAATGATCAAGACCACCGAACAACTTACCGTGATGCGCGAATCCGGCCGCCTGTTGGCCCAGGTGTTTACCATGCTCGACGGTTTTGTCGCCGCCGGCCAGTCGACCCTGGAGATCGACAGCGCGGTGGAAGCCTTCATCCGCAATGACCTGCAATCACGACCGGCGAGCCTGGGCCAGTACGACTACCCCTTCTGCATCAATACCTCGATCAACGAGGTGGTGTGCCATGGCATGCCCAGCGCCAAGGCCGTGCTCAAGGACGGCGACATCGTCAACATCGACATCACCCTGGAGAAAGGCGGCTATATCGCCGACTCCAGCAAGATGTACATGATCGGCAATGTCTCGCCCAAGGCCCGGCGCCTGGTGGAAATGACCTTTGAAGCGATGTGGGCCGGCATCCGCCAGGTCAAGCCCGGCGCACGCCTGGGGGATATCGGCTACGCCATCCAGAACCATGCCCAGAGCAACGGCTACAGCGTGGTGCGTGAATATTGCGGGCATGGCATTGGCCGCGAGATGCACGAGGACCCGCAGATCCTGCACTTCGGCCGCCCCGGCACCGGGCTCGAACTGCGTGAAGGCATGGTGTTTACCATTGAGCCGATGCTCAACCAGGGCAGCGCCAAGGTGCGCAGCTTGAAGGATGGCTGGACGGTGGTGACACGGGATAACAGCCTGTCGGCACAGTGGGAACATACCGTGGCGGTGACGCGGGATGGGTTTGAGGTGCTGACGTTGCAGCCCTGAATGCTGGAGCGAGATAACTCGCTCCAGCTACTGATAGCACTTATATCGGGGCAATGACCTGCTTGAACAAGCCTTTGAGCTCCTCATTCCCGGAGTCCACCAAATGATTGTCGTCGAAATACAATGGCACACCGCCCTTGGACCCCATGCAGCGCCCGTTCGGGCATAGGTAGGGCGTCGGATCAATGACTGTGGCATTGCACTGTTTCGCGGCAGCCTCGATCGCATGCACGGCAATGCGGTTTCGTTGCTCGTAGGCGTTCAAGGAAATCGAAATGTCCGATGTGCTCTGAAAGATTCGCTTATGCAGGTTCAAGCCTTTGTAGATACTGAAGGGCATTTCTGGAATAGGCTTGACGATATACACCGGATGGTTTTCAGCGATAGAACACACGGTCCTGGTGTATTCGGCGGTGTAGGTATCGACAAATGCCTGGCCGGCAAGATGCTCCTGGCCGGGGAAGTAAATACGATAGCTGTTGCCCCTGCTCGAATCCGAATACAGCGATGCACGACTGAACAGAACCACAGGGACACCGTGGTAAGACGTTTTGAGCCTGTTCATCTTGTCAGCGTTGAACCCATGGCATTGGCTGGCAAGTTCCTTATCGTGCATATCGAAGTGCTGCAGTGTTGGGCAACCACCGCGTGCCCAGGACAGTGAAGCCTGCGGGTTTTCAATCTGCACCGCTGCAGCGGTGGCTTGGGCATGGCTGTCGCCGAAGATGATGACAGACACCTCGCCTTTGCCCAGTTTGCACTCGGCTGCATCGTAGGGATTGGCAAAGCACTCCTGCTCATACAGCTTGCTGACGTAAGCCGGCTGGCCCAAATCGACATAGGCAAACCTGATGCCTGGATGGTCCTTGACCACGGACGAAGTGATCGCTGAAACGCCCACCACCCCCACCACCAATGATGCATATTTGAAAATCGCACGGGGTGGCGTAGTGATTTTTCGTGTCCTTGACTCGACGAAGTAATACGAAAGCGCGCCCAGCACGAACGACAGAACAATGCCGGCCGTCACGTGCGGCCAACTGCCCAGCAGCCCACAGGTGTAAAGAAGTACCACCAGCGGCCAGTGCCACAGGTACACGGAGTAGGAAAGCGTACCCGAGAACTGCAACGCCCTGTTGGTACTGAAGGCCGACTCGGTATTGGCAGCAATCACCAGCGCGGCACCGAGTACCGGCAACAGGGCCAGATACCCGGGCCACAGGTCTTGTTCCGAAAAACACAAAATACTGGCCAGGATCGCAGTGAGCCCCATGCCTTCGAACATCAGGCTCGTTCGTTTGCCGATCTGCAGTGGAAACAGGAATACCAGCCCACCCACAATCAGTTCCCAGGCACGGGTAGGCAACATATAGAAGGCAAAGACCGGATTGCTGTTGGTCACATACACCGACGCTGCCAGGGAAGCCAGCGCCAGTACCACGAGGGCGATCCTGGCTTTGTGTAGGCCCAGCATCTTGTGCAGTGCCATCAACAGCACCGGATAAATCATGTAGAACTGCCACTCGACCGACAGCGACCAGGTGTGCAACAGCCAGTTCTCATGCAGGGGCGCAGCGAAGTAATTGCCGCCCTTGGCAAACATAAAGTTGGAACTGAACAACAGGCTGCTTTTGATCGTTCTGATCAGCTCTCGGTAGTCATCCAAAGACAGGTAGACAAAACCGAAAACCAGTAGACCCACGCACAGCGCCACCAGCGCCGGAATAATGCGGCGGGCCCTTGAAGCATAAAAGCCCAGTAGCGAGAAACGCTGTTGTTGCAGACCGTTGAAAATAATTCCGGTCATGAGGAATCCGGAAATGACAAAGAAAACGTCTACTCCCGCATACCCGCCCTGGAACCCACCGACTTTGAAGTGGAAAAGCACCACGGCCAATACGGCGACTGCGCGCAAGGCATTTATATTTTTTCGGAATTGCATTTTACCTATCCATGGCTTGGATCTTTGCGGAGCGGCATTGTAGTGGCCATGGTGGCTTAATAAAATGAAAATGTAGCATTTCCGTTACACGCTAAACCGGTTTGTCTCCTCCTCCCGCAATCCGCTTCAACCCCAGCACCATCAACCCCGCCCCGAGTCCCATCGCGGCCATGAACAATGGGTACGAAATCCACCACGGCGTGCCCGCCGTCATCATGCTGAACTCCGACATCCCGCCCACGCTGGCGATCAGGTTCAGCGGCAGGAACACCACGTTGATCAACGTCAGCTTGCGCAGCAGGTTGTTCATGCTGTTGTTCATCAGGTTGCCCCGGGCGTCGATCAGCCCGGAGAACACGTTGGAGTAAATCTCCGCCTGCTTGTAGCACTGGTTGTTCTCGATGATCAGGTCATCGATCAGGCCCAGTGTTTCAGCGCTGAAATGTTCCTTTTCCCCATGGTTGCGCAGGCGCGTCAGCACCGCGCCGTTGCTGTGCAGGGCGTTGATGTAATAGATCAGGCTTTCGCTGAGGTTGAACATCTGCATCAGGTGGCGATTGCTCATCGATGCATTGAACTGCTGCTGCAGTTCCCGGGCGACCATCTTGATCACCTTGAGGTGGCCCAGGTAGTGATGGATGTTGTTGAGCAACAAGTCCAGCAACACATCCAGCGGCGTGCGCAATGGCCGGCGCGCACCCAGCCCGGAGAGCTGGCTGTCGTCGGTGGCGATCACCAGGAGTTGGTCCCCGGAAAACAACAGGCCGCAGGACGATACTTCAAACACCAGGTTGCCGCCGCCGGAATAGTTCTCCGGGCGCTTCCAGATCAGGAACAGGTTATCGGGGTGGAACTCGATGCGCGACACTTCGTCCGGGTCCAGCGCCGAGGCCAGGGCATGTTCATCGAGCTTGTAGCAGTCGCGCAGGTACTTGCGCTCGTGGGGGTCCGGATTGCTGAACAGCAGGATATTCCCGCTATCGCCCAGGGTGTTGTAAAGCTTGCCCTCGGATAACTCAAAGCGCTGGATCATCGCGCGTCACCACACCTGGCCTTGACGCTTCAACTCCAGGCGTCGCACGAACTCTTCCAGTACCAGGGAATACAAGTCGTCTTGCAGGTAGGCATCTTCGATGCCGGCGTCCATGTTGGGGTTGTCGTTGACCTCGATCACCACCACCTTGTCGCCGGATTGCTTGAGGTCGACGCCGTACAGGCCGTCGCCGATCAGGTTGGCGGTTTTTACCGCCAGTTCCACCACCGCCTTGGGGGCTTCGTGAACCGCCAGGGTACGGCACTCGCCGTTGATGTCCTGGCCGATGGCCTTGTGGTTGTAGATCTGCCAATGCCCCTTGGACATGAAGTACTGGCAGGCAAAGATCGGTTTGCGGTTGAGGACGCCGATGCGCCAGTCGTACTCGGTGTAGAAAAATTCCTGGGCCAGCAGCAACACGGAATGCTCGAACAGTTCGGCGGTGGCGGTCAGCAGCGCTTGCTGGCTTTCGACCTTGATCACGCCGCGGGAGAAACACCCGTCGGGGATCTTCAACACCAGCGGGAAGCCGAGGCGCTCACCCACCCTTTCGAAATCTTCGGGTCGCTCCTTGTAGAGAATTTCGGTGGCGGGCATGCCCAGTTGATGGCTTTTCAGCAGGTCCGTGAGGTAGACCTTGTTGGTACAGCGCAGGATCGAGGCCGGGTCGTCCATCACCACCAGCCCTTCGCTTTCGGCCTTTTTCGCGAAGCGGTAGGTGTGGTTGTCGACGCTGGTGGTCTCGCGGATCAGCAGGGCGTCGTATTCGGCCAGGCGGGCGTAGTCCTTGCGTTCGATCAGTTCCACGTCGATGCCGAGCCCCTTGCCGACCCGGACGAAATTTTCCAGGGCGCGGGCGTTGGACGGCGGCAGTTGTTCCTGCGGGTCGTGCAGGATCGCCAGGTCATAGCGGGCCAGACGGCGGGAGCGCGGTTGACGCCAGATCTTGCGGCTGAAGTTGTCCAGGGCATTGGCGAATTGGTCTTCCTGGTCATCACGCAACTTGTGCAATACGCCAGACTTGATGCCTTCGATGTGCCAGCCGTTATTCTTGCGAAACTCAACTAACAGGATCGGGCAGGGAAACGCTTCAAACAATTGGCGGGCCAGATCCTGCAAGGGTTCAATATTGGTCCGGCCAAAGTAAAGTGTCAGGGTAAAGCCTTCGGTGTTGCTGTAGAGATGATGACTCAAGGCTTTATCGAGGGTTTTATCGAGGTCATCCAGGGCCAGGCCGTACAGGGACTTTTTCGTCAGTTCGCTGATGGTGCGCACCGACGGAATCACCTTGTGCCCCCGCGCCTCGGCCAGCAGCGAGCAGTAATAGCCGTGCCCCAGGTACTTGTAGCTGCGGCACAGGTTGATCACCTGCACGCGCTTGCCCGTCTCGTTTTCCCGGGTTTGCTCAAGGTATTCCTGGGCGGTGACGATGTCTTCGCTGGGGAAGTACGAGGCCCAGTCTTCCTTGCGCTCGACAATGATCACGACTTGACTTGCACTCTTGGGAGGGCTGGAAAAATAACCGTTGGAAGTTATTGTCGCCGCCACTGTTTGCTCGGATACTTCACGCCAATGACCTTGTACCGCTGACATATTGATTGATCCGCTTTAGAGAACTAGACCTTTTCTATTAAGCACGATCTTTTAGAGAAGTCCCGTTTCGTTACGCAACTTTTACGGCGGTCACATGGCTCTTTCCTTTCGCGTTGCAACACCCGATGACGTGCCTGCATTGGTGGCATTGGAACAGCACTGTTTCACCACGGACCGGCTCTCCACCCGCAGCTTCCAGTGGATGGTCAGTCGCGCCCACGGGCAACTGCTGGTGGCAGAAAAACACGGCGAATTGCTGGGCTACGCCCTGGTGTTGTTCCACCGGGGCACCTCGCTGGCGCGCCTGTACTCCATCGCCATCGCCGAGTCTTCCCGGGGCCTGGGCCTGGGCAAACAGCTGCTGACGCGCATCGAAGCCTGTGCGGTGGAGCATGACTGCGCCTACCTGCGCCTGGAAGTGCGTACCGACAACCCCGGCGCCATCGCCCTGTATGAGCGCAACGGCTACCGGCGCTTTGCCCTGGTCAACGACTACTACGAAGACCACGCCCCGGCCCTGCGCCTGGAGAAACGCATCCTCCAGCACCAGGACGCGCGCGCCTTGAGCGTGCCCTACTACCAGCAAACCACCGACTTCACCTGCGGCGCCGCCAGCCTGCTGATGGCCATGGGCGCCCTCGAACCTGCGCGTGTGGCCCAGCGCCGGGAAGAACTGCAGATCTGGCGCGAGGCAACCACCGTGTTCATGACCGCCGGCCATGGCGGCTGCAGCCCCCAGGGTTTGGCGCTGGCCGCCTGGCGCCGGGGCTTTCGGGTGCGCATGCAGGTCAATGTCAGCGGGCCGTTGTTTCTCGACGGGGTACGTGATCAGCATAAAAAAGACGTCATGCGTTTGGTGCATGACGCCTTCGAGGAAGAGTTGGCCTTGAGCGACGTTGAGCAAGTGCTCGGCGGCCCGCTGGATTTACCCCAGGTGCTGCGCGACGGCGGCCAGCCGCTGGTGTTGATCAGCAGCTACCGCCTGACCCGCTCCAAGTCGCCCCACTGGGTAATCGTCACCGACTGCGACGAAGACTTCGTGTACCTGCACGACCCGGACGTGGATCACAGCCAGCACCGCCAGCCCATGGACTGCCAGCATCTGCCGGTCAGCCATGGGGAGTTCGAGCGAATGTGCCGGTTCGGCAATAACAAATTGCGGGCAGCGGTGGTGGTGTTCAGGCGACTTGCTTGATCCCGGCCTTGGCTTCCAGTTCGCGCACCAGCGGTAATACACGCTTGCCGAAGTATTCCACTTCTTCCTGAAAGTGCAGGAAGCCGGCCAGTACCAGGTCCACGCCGACCGCCTTCAAGGCGACGATGCGCTCGGCAATCTGCTGCGGGGTGCCGATCAGATTGGTCTTGAAGCCGTCGTTGTATTGCACCAGATCCTCGAAGGTCGACTTGGCCCAGTTGCCCTCACCTTCCGGTGACGCCTTGCCCGCCTGTTTCGCCGCATCGCCAAACGCGTTGACGGCTTCCGGGTCGGCCTGTTCGATGATTTGCGCGAGCACCGCGCGGGCTTCTTCCTCGGTGTCGCGAGCGATCACAAACGCATTCACACCGACTTTCACCGAATGGTTATTGGCCGCCGCCTTGGCGCGAATGTCATCGACCTGGGCCTGGATGCCTTCCGGGGTATTGCCGTTGGTGAAGTACCAGTCCGACACCCGTGCCGCCATGTCCCGCGCGGCCCGCGAACTGCCACCCTGGAAGATTTCCGGGTGGGGCTCGCCCAGTGGCTTGGGCTTGAGGCTGTAGTTGTCGAAGCGGTAGAAATCACCCCGGAAGGTGAAGTTGTCCTGGGTCCAGATGCCTTTCAGGGCGCGGATGAATTCCTCGGAACGGCGATAACGCTCGTCATGCTCCAGCCAGTGTTCGCCGATGGCCTGGAACTCGCCCTTGAACCAGCCGCTGACGATATTGACGGCAACGCGGCCGTTGGTGAGTTGGTCGATGGTTGCCAGTTGCTTGGCCGCCAGCGCAGGTTGCCAGGGGCCCGGCAGGATTGCCGCGATCACCTTGAGCTTGGTGGTGGCCGCCAGCAACGCGTGGCTGAACGCGACCGACTCATGTTGGTATTCGGCGCCATAACCGGCGGTGAAACGAATCTGTGTCAGGGCGTATTCAAAGCCGGCTTCTTCAGCCAACTGCGCCAGCTTGCGGTTGTAGTCGATGCCCCAGTGGGTGCGCTGTTCGATCTTGCTGACCACCAGCCCCCCGCTGACGTTGGGCACCCAGTAGGCAAATTTGACGGCTTGCTGACTCATTGGACTGTACCTCGCGGATTGGCATGTACGAGGTGTGGAGCAGCAACTGTGCCAGTGGGCGTGAGAGGCCCGCACTACCGGCCTTCGAGCGCGGAAACAGGCGAAAAGCAGCCTGTTCCGAGGTGTCGTGGATTGCAGCGGTTTGTCGTTTTGCTGTTGCAGGAACAACAGTTGAATCGGCACCCGTCCCGTAAATACGTGCCTTCGCGCCCGGCATGGACCGTGCAATAGCTCACCTATCTCACTGCCCAGGAACCGTCCCCATGACCGAACATCACGTGATCAATCCACTGTCCACCGGCGTCGATTATCACGCCCTGGCCGAACGCTTCCGGCCGATTTTCCAGCGCATCGCCGAGGGTGCCGTAGAGCGCGAACAAACCCGCGCCCTGCCCTACGAGCCGATCCAATGGCTCAAGCAAGCCGGCTTTGGCGCCGTGCGCGTCCCGGTGGAATACGGCGGTGGCGGCGCCTCCCTGCCCCAGCTATTCGAACTGCTGATCGAACTGGCCGAAGCCGACTCCAACGTGCCCCAGGCCCTGCGCGGGCACTTCGCGTTTGCCGAAGACCGCCTGAATGCCGCCCCCGGCGCGGCGCGAGACCTCTGGTTCAAACGCTTTGTCGACGGTGACATCGTGGGCTGCGCCTGGACCGAAATCGGCAGCGTGGCCATCGGCGATGTCGTCACTAAAGTCAGCCCTGACGGCGACAAATGGAAACTCAACGGTGAGAAGTTCTACAGCACCGGCAGCCTGTTTTCCGACTGGATCGACGTCTACGCCCAACGCAGCGACACCGGCGGCGACGTGATTGCCGCCACCCGCACCCGCCAGCCCGGGGTGGTGCAAAGCGATGACTGGGACGGCTTTGGCCAGCGCACCACCGGCAGCGGCACCTCGCGTTTTACCGATGCGGTGGTGGAGGCGGAAAACGTCATCGACTTTGCCACGCGCTTCAAATACCAGACTGCGTTCTATCAGTTGGTGCTGCTCGCCACCCTCGCCGGCATCGGCCGCGCGGCCCTCAAGGATGTGGCGCATCAGGTCCGCAGCCGCAAGCGGATCTACAGCCATGGCAACGCCGCCCATGTGAGCCAGGACTCGCAGATTCAGCAGGTGGTGGGTGAAGTTGCAGCGCTGGTGTATGCGGCCGAAGCCAGCGCATTGAAAGCCGCAGTTCCAGCGCAGCGGGCTTATGTGGCGCGGTTCGGTGGGGACGATGCCGTGGAGCGCGAAGCCAATGTGGCCGCCGAAATCGAATCAGCCACGGCGCAGGTGGTGGTCTCGGAACTGATCCAGCGCGCCACCACTAAACTGTTCAACGCACTGGGGGCTTCGGATGTGCGCCAGGGCAAAGCCCTCGACCGGCACTGGCGCAACGCCCGCACCGTGTCGTCCCACAACCCGGTGATCTACAAGGCGCGGATTGTCGGCGACTGGGTGATCAACCGCACCGAGCCGCCGTTTGTGTGGCAGATCGGCAATGGGCCGGCGCGTTAAAACGCCAGCTTGAAGCCGATCATCACCAGCATGAACGCCAGGCAAGGACGCAATATCCCGTCCGGGACCTTGCCGGCCATGTGGCTGCCGACATAAATCCCCGGCAGCGAGCCCAGCAACAGGAAGCCCAGCAGGGTCCAGTCCATGTTGCCCATGCTGGCGTGGCCGAGGCCGGCGACCAGGGTCAGCGGCACGGCGTGGGCGATTTCGGTACCCACCAGGCGCTTGGTGGCCAGGAACGGGTACAGGATAAACAGCGCCACGGTGCCCAGGGCACCGGCGCCGATGGAGGTCAGGGCCACCATGGTGCCGAGGACAGCGCCGGTGATGATGGTCAGCCCATTGAGGTTGCGCGGCGCCATCTTGTAGTCGTCGCCGGCATGCCGCTGGGCAAAGGCCAACAGCTTGTTCTTGAACAGGATCGCCGTGGCCGTCAGCAGCAAGACCACGCCCAGGGACTGCTTGATCACCGCGTTCAAGGCGGCGGGGTCGGTGTCCAGGCTCTTGAGAAACCACAAGGTCAGCAACACGGCGGGCACGCTGCCCAGGGTCAGCCAGCCGGTGATGGTCCAGTCGATGTTGCGATTCTTGCTGTGAACCAGCACCCCGCCGGACTTGGTGATGGCGGCGTACAACAGGTCGGTGCCCACGGCGGTGGCCGGGTTGATGCCGAACCAGAGCAGGATCGGCGTCATCAACGAGCCCCCGCCGACACCGGTCATTCCCACGATAAATCCAACAATCAGGCCAGCAATCGAGAAACCAAAATTACCTACATCCATTACCACTACCTGCGGCCTTATAAAATTCTGGCCGCAGCATAGCGATTTTTCTTATAACTACTTATATCAAAACGATCTGACTTTATGCCTTTCTGGTCAGCCGCTGGCTGCGATAAGCCTGGGTCTGGTACGGAAACGCAACCGTCTCACGGCCGCGCAAGGCCGGATGCGTGTTGATCAGCGACTGCAACTGCTCAGTCACCTGCGCCTTTTCTGCCGGTGGCAATGCGGCGATAAAGCTCACGGAAAGGAAGCGGTCCATGATCACTTCCTGGGGGCTGCCGACATGGCTGTAGGGGAAGCAGGTCATTTCGGGGGCGGAAAAATACTCGCCGGTAAAGGCCTCGCGCCAACGTCCGGTATGAAAGCGCGGTGTGTCGCCCTCGTAGGGCGTGATGATTTCGGTGATGGCCGCGACCCAGTCCACCGACTCATCCCGCACATTCCAGATCAACCCAAGGCGACCGTCCGGCTTGAGCACCCGGTAAATTTCCGCCAGGGCCGCTTCCGTGGAAAACCAATGGAACGCCTGGGCACACACCAGGGCATCAGCGGTGGCCGCCTCCAGGGGGATGGCTTCAGCGGTGCCCGACAGCAGGCGCACCTGGGGCAGCAGTTTGTGCAACTGCGCGCCCATTGCCTCCACCGGCTCCACTGCGATCAACGTCGGCGCCACGGTGCTGAGCAAGCGGGTGAACTTGCCGGTGCCGGCGCCCAGGTCGATGACCGTGGAGTGGGGATTGATCTGCAGGGCGTCGGTGAGCCAACCCGTGAGTTGCCGTGGATAGTCCGGCCGGCCTTGGGCGTACGTGACGGCCTGAGTAGAGAAACCCTGTTGAGCAGACTTGTGAACACCGGTCATCGTCAATCTCTCCTCTGGTAGTGCGGGGGCCCACAGTGTGCGCCCTTGAAGATTTATTTTCTAATCGCTGCATCCGTTTGCGCGTGCCGTGGGTAGTACAGGTAGCAGCGCCTTGCTGCCCTTATGGAGAGACACCGATGAACGCCAAAGCCCTGTTCTGCGTGACCTGCCTGTTCGCCGCTGCACCGACTGCCTTTGCCCAGACCGGTTTACCCGACAGCATCAAGGTGCCGGACGGCCACAAGGTGACCATGGAAACCACCGGAGTCGGCGAAATCACCTACGAATGCCGGGACAAGGCCAATGCTGCCGGCCAGACCGAATGGTTTTTCGTCGGTCCCAGGGCGGTGCTCAATGACCGCAGCGGCCAGCAGGTCGGTAGCTACTTCGGCCCGCCGGCCACCTGGCAGGCCAAGGATGGTTCGAAAGTCACCGGCACCCAGTTGGCCGTGGCGCCGTCCAGCCCTGGCAACCTGCCTTATCAACTGGTCAAGGCCAACCCCGCCGAAGGCAAGGGCGCGATGAGTGGCGTCGCGTATATCCAGCGGGTGGCCCTCAAGGGCGGCGTGGCGCCAGGCACGGAATGCACGGCGGCCAACAAGGGCAAGCAGGAAGTGGTCAAGTACCAGGCCGACTACATCTTCTGGGCGGCCAACTGACCAGATTCGTCTACGCTGCTGCCAAAGCGCCCCGGGCTCACCGCCGGGGCCTCCACCTGGAAACCTGTCTTTGCCTGAAGCCGATTTTGACTATCAAGCCTGCCTGCTGGCCTGCGCCCGTGGCGAACAACCGGCCTTGCGCCGGCTGTATCAACAGGAAAGCAGCCGGCTGCTGGGGGTCGCGTTGCGCATCGTGCGTGACAAGGCCGTGGCCGAAGATATCGTGCATGACGCCTTCATCAAGATCTGGAACGGCGCGGCCAGTTTTGACCCGCACAGAGGCTCGGCCCGCGGCTGGGTATACAGCGTGACCCGGCACCTGGCGCTAAATGCCCTGCGCAGCAATGGACGCGAGGTGCCCCTCAGCGAAGAGCATGAAAGCGCAGCGCCCTCCGACACCTTCGACTATCAGGCGCACTCGGGGCGGATCTACAGCTGCCTCGAACAACTCGACCCGGCCCGCCGCAACTGCATCCTGCATGCGTATGTAGACGGTTATTCCCACAGCGAAATCGCGCACAAACTCGGCACCCCGCTGGGTACCGTGAAAGCGTGGATCAAACGCAGCCTCGCGGCATTGCGTGAGTGCATGGCATGAACAGCATCGACGAACTGGCCAGCGAATATGTGCTGGGCACCTTGCCCGCCGAGCAACGCACCGAGGTGGAACAGCGCCTGGCCACCGATGCCGACTTGCGTGCGGCAGTGGACGCCTGGGAACAGCGCCTGCTGCCACTGACTGAACAGGCCGCCCCGGCAACGCCTTCGGTGTATTTATGGCGACGCATCGAGCGCAGCCTGGGGCATTCAGCCACCCGGGACTCGCCGGTCTCATGGTGGAACAGGCTGGCGTTGTGGCGCGGACTGGCCGGCGCCGGCATCGCGGCGAGCCTGTTATTGGCGACACTGCTGTTGACCCGTACGGCCGCCATCAACCCGACCGCGTATGTGGTGGTGCTGGTAGCCCCGCAAAACCAGGCGCCGGGCTGGGTGATCCAGGCGAGCAATACCCAGGAAATCCAGCTGATTCCCCTGGGCATCATGGAAGTACCGGCAGACAAGACGCTGCAGTTCTGGACCAAGGGCGAAGACTGGCAAGGCCCGGTGTCACTGGGCCTGGTCAAGCCTGGACAGACGTTATCTGTGCCCCTGGACAAACTCCCGCCACTGGCGCCGAACCAGCTGTTTGAACTGACCCTGGAAAATCCCGGCGGGTCGAAAACCGGCAAGCCGACAGGTCCGATTCAGGCAATTGGCCGGGCCGTTAAAGTAATCTGAACGTAATGCAATGTTGTGGAAGGCCAGTTCGCGCATGTGCATTACATCTCGGGGCTATGGCGTCACCATTGCGCTATAGAATCGGGCTCGGAAACCCGGCTCCCTGGACCCTTCATGCCCTCAAAAACCCGTTCGCTGCTGATTCTCGCACTTGTCGTCATCTTCACCGGCATCGGCGCCGGCCTGAGCGGCATGCTCCTCGCCTTGCTGCTGCACGGCATCCAGCATCTGGCCTACGGCTACAGCCTCGACAGCCTGATCAGCCATGAAACCTTTTTGCTCGGCGTCACCGCCGCCGCGCCCGAACGCCGGGTGCTGGTGCTGATCACCTGTGGCCTGGTGGCCGGTGTGGGTTGGTGGTTGATCTACCGCTATGGCCGCCCGCTGGTGAGCATCAAGCAAGCGGTCTCCGCCCAGGCACCGATCATGCCGCCCAAGACCACCCTCGCCCACGCCGTGCTGCAAATCATCACTGTGGCCCTCGGCTCGCCATTGGGCCGTGAAGTGGCGCCACGGGAAGTCGGCGCGCTGGCCGCCACCTGGTTGTCACAACGGGCGCGACTGGCGCCGGACATGCACCGGCTGATCGTCGCCTGCGGTGCAGGCGCCGGGCTGGCGGCGGTGTACAACGTGCCGTTGGGCGGCGCGGTGTTTGTGCTCGAAGTGTTGGTGGGTGTGTTCAGCTGGCCGGCGGCAGTGATTGCGTTGGCCACCTCGGCCATCGGCGCGTCGGTGGCCTGGATTGGCTTGGGCGCAGAGGCGCAATACGTGGTGCCGCACTTTGTGCTCAGCCCTGGCTTGATCGCCTGGGCGCTGGCCTGCGGGCCGGTGTTTGGCCTGGCCGCCTACGGATTCACCCGGCTGACCGGCGCGGCCCGCAGCAACGCCGCCCGTGGCTGGCGGTTGCCGGTACTGTCGTTGATCAACTTCACGATCATCGGGGGCCTGGCGATTTTCCTGCCGCAGATCCTCGGCAACGGCAAAGGCCCGGCGCAACTGGGCTTTGACAATGAGCTGACCATCGGCCTCGCCGCGGTGCTGCTGGTGGTCAAGGTACTGATCACTGCGAGCAGCCTGCGCGCCGGTGCCGAAGGCGGTTTGCTGACCCCGGCGCTGGCCAACGGCGCCCTGCTCGCCATCATCCTCGGCGGCGCCTGGAGCCTGCTGTGGCCCGGCGTGCCGCTGGGGGCGTTCGCGATCATCGGTGCGGCGGCGTTCCTGGCATCGAGCATGAGCATGCCGTTGACGGCAATCGTGCTGGTGGCGGAATTCACCCGCATCGACCATGACTTCCTGGTGCCGATCATTCTCGCGGTGGCAGGTTCGATGTGCATGAGCAAGCTGTGCGTCCTGTGGGAAAAGCGTTGAAGAAGCTGGATTAAAACCCCGACACGCGCCATCCTCCGCGCTTTAAGCCGCCCCATCAGCGGCGTTCCACGCACAAAGGATATGCCCATGCACGACCAACCCCTCGCCCCCGCCGATTTCGAGTTCATCGACGACACCCTGCTCAAGTACGGCGACGACCATTCGGTGCTGAACCTGGCCGAGCTCGACGGTTACTTCACCGCCCTGGTTTCAAGCCCCGCGCAGGTGGAGGTTGCCGAATGGTTCCCCGGTATCTTTGGTGGGCAGAACCCGGATTGGGAAAGCCCGGAAGAAGCTGGCCAGTTCCTTGAACTGTGCGTGCGCCATATGAACGCCATTGCCACGCAACTGGCGACCGACGCCCAGGGTTTCAAGGCACGTTTCGAGGAAACCGAGCATCAGGACCAGCCACTGACCCTGGCGGAAGAATGGTGCTTTGGTTATATCCGTGGCGCCGCTATCGCCAACTGGCCAGAGCTGCCTGCCGAACAGGCCGGGCAACTGGAAAAGATTTCCTGGTGCGCCGAGCAGGACAACTTTGAACTGCCGGCAGACCTGGATGTAAATGCCCATCAGCAACGGGTAGCCGCTATCGAACCGGCCGCCCGTGCGTTGCACGACTACTGGTTGGCCCAGCGCTGAACGCAACACCTGTGGCGAGGGAGCTTGCTCCCGCTGGGGTGCGAAGCGCCCCCGATTTTTAGGGCTGCTTCGCAGCCCAGCGGGAGCAAGCTCCCTCGCCACATTTATGTTGTTCCTCCAGATTCAGTTGCCGCTAGTTGAAATCGACGTCAAACGCCTGATAGAACGCATTGCCGGTGTTGGCCACGATCCACATCAACACCAGCACATGCCGGCCCTTCTTGCCCCTGGGCAATGTCACTTGATGTTCAACCTTGGCCTTCAGTTCAGCCGAGTGCTGGTAATACGGCACCTGGGTATAGAAGTCCTCGAAGAACGGCTTGGGCTCCAGTTGAGCACGGCTGATGCGTTGCCTGGGGTCCCAACCGTCCCGGGTGATCAACCAGCGATAGCCACGGGTCACGTGCGCGGCGGTGTAATCCCACTGCGCCTTGAACACCTGGCCGGCTTCAACATTCAACAACGGCCAGTTAAACGGAGTGTTGAGCTTTTTAGCCATTTCTTCGTCGGTGAAGTTGACGCAGTCGCGGGCATCGGTCTTGCCGCCGCTGAGGATGTGCCCGTCGGCGGGCGGCGTGACGCTTTGATCGTCGGTTTCATAAGGCGCCGGAAACGGCCCGGCGTTGAGGGCCGGGAAGTTCTTGCCGCCTTCCATTTCGTTGACTTGCCAGTTTTCCAGCAGGCCACGCTCTACCGCCACCGAGCCACGGCTGGCGGGGGTCACGACGCGACCATGCCTGAGTTGAGTCTGGGGTTTGTTCATTTCAGTCACTCCTTGATTGAAGACTTCCCCTCATGGGAAGCGCCTTGAACTTAGCCCACCCCGCCGGGTTGTCTACCCGACGTTTCTGTCAGACAAATCGCGTCATGTCCTTGTTTTGCGGAGTTTTCGCAGCGGTCCTGCACCGGACCTGTCGTTGGTCCTACCCTGCAGCAGGCGATCGGACTACAACCGCCGTCCGTGAACACTGGGCCTCAGGTGTTGAGGATCATCTCAAACCCGCCATAGATCATCCGTTGCCCATCAAACGGCATCGGATTGACATCCGCCTTCAGGCGCGGGTCTTCCATCACCTTGCTCATCCCGGCGTCACGCACCTGCCGCGACGGCCAGACGATCCAGGAAAACACCACGGTTTCATCCTCCTTGAGCTTGACCGCCATGGGAAACGAGGTCACCTGCCCCTGGGGCACGTCATCGCCCCAGCACTCGATGATATTCAGCGCACCATGTTCCTTGAACACCACGGCAGCGGCCTTGGCGTGCCGGATGAATTGTTCGCGGTTTGCGGTGGGCACCGCGATCACACAGCCATCTACGTAAGACATGATCACTCTCCTGATTCGACGGGTTGTTCTGCCTGTAGTCGATCAATCAGGCGCTCAATCGACATCAACGTGGGAAATGTCGACCAGTGGTGGTTTCACGATTGCGAGCGTATGGCGACTTGAATGGCCGCATGGCGCCATAACCCGCGACTGTCAACGATCCACGCTCGACAACGGTAGCGTGTTTGGCCGATTATTCGTGTCCGCCAAACGCCACCCGCCTTGAAGCAGGAGCCTTGTACCTTGAGTTCGCAGAAAACCGTGACCGTTACACCGCCCAACTTTCCATTGAACGGCAAGGTAGCGCCCCCCGGCTCCAAATCCATTACCAACCGTGCCCTGCTGCTGGCGGCCCTGGCCAAGGGCACCAGTCGCTTGAGCGGCGCGCTGAAAAGCGATGACACTCGCCACATGTCGGTGGCCCTGCGGCAGATGGGCGTGGTGATCGATGAACCGGACGACACCACCTTCGTCGTCACCAGCCTGGGCAAGCTGCAATTGCCGGCGCAGCCTTTGTTTCTCGGCAACGCCGGCACCGCGATGCGCTTTCTCACCGCCGCCGTGGCCACCGTACAAGGCACCGTGGTGCTGGACGGCGACGCCTACATGCAAAAACGCCCGATCGGCCCGCTGCTGGCGACCCTCGGCCAGAATGGCATCCAGGTCGACAGCCCTACCGGTTGCCCACCCGTGACCGTCCATGGCACTGGCCGCGTGCAAGCCAAGCGTTTCGAGATCGACGGCGGCCTGTCGAGCCAGTACGTGTCGGCGCTGTTGATGCTGGCGGCGTGCGGCGAAGCCCCGATTGAAGTGGCACTGACCGGCAAGGACATTGGCGCCCGTGGCTATGTCGACCTGACCCTGGACTGCATGCGCGCCTTCGGTGCCCAGGTGGACATCGTCGATGAAAGCACCTGGCGCGTGGCCCCGACCGGCTACACCGCCCACGATTACCTGATCGAACCTGACGCTTCCGCCGCCACCTATTTGTGGGCCGCTGAAGTGCTGACCGGTGGCCGCATCGACCTTGGTGTCGCCCCGCAGGATTTCACCCAGCCCGATGCCAAGGCCCAGGAAGTGATCGCGCAGTTCCCGCACATGCAACCGGTGGTTGTCGGTTCGCAGATGCAGGACGCAATCCCCACCCTCGCCGTGCTCGCCGCGTTCAACAACACGCCGGTACGTTTCACGGAACTGGCCAACCTGCGGGTCAAGGAATGTGATCGGGTGCAGGCACTGCATGACGGTCTGAATGAAATCCGTCCGGGCCTGGCGACCATTGAAGGTGATGATTTGCTGGTGGCCAGCGATCCGGCCCTGGCGGGCACCACGTGCAACGCGCTGATCGACACCCACGCCGACCACCGTATCGCGATGTGCTTTGCCCTGGCGGGCCTGAAGGTCTCGGGGATCAGGATCCAGGACCCGTACTGCGTCGGCAAGACCTATCCTGAGTACTGGAAAGAGCTGGAAAGCCTTGGGGTCCATCTGACCTGGTAAGCCGCCGGCGCCGGTAACGGGAGGGAGATTGCATGACGATTCGCCAACCCTGCCCACCCGGCGTCTGCGACTGCAATCGTGAGCAACTGCTCGACCTTCCCGGCGCCGATGCGCGCATCCTGCACCTGACGCGCCAGGAAGAAAAACGCCTGCTCGAACGCCTCGAAAACCTGCAAAGCCTGCCCGACCTTGAGCGCATGCAACAGCTGATGTACCAGCAACTGGGCATTCGCGTGCATGTCGCACCGGGTCATACGGAAGTGAAGACGATGCGCGGGATTCAGATCGTTATCGATGACTTGCCGGGGTTGTGTCGCAAGACCCGGCAGTCGATTCCGGCGGCGATTCGCAAGGGCATGGAGAAGCGGCCGGAGATTGCGTATCGGTTGCTGGATGCTCATGACTTGTTTCGCGAGGGTTGAGGGCAGCCTTCCATTTGCGGCGATTTTCTCGCTTGAGCCTGCGGGCCGTTTTGTATTCGAGGCGAGCCTGGGCCATCTCCTGAGTACGCGGGGGCCGAAAGCCGGCTTTGTAGCGCTTGCGTTCGTGGCGAAGTAGAACGAGTTCTGCGCGCATTTGGCGGTGGCGTTTAGTGTTCAGGAGGTAGAGGCCTAGAAGCGAGAACAAAAGCCCTGTCGAGAAAGTAAAAAGATCTGGTGTGTAGCTAATAGTGAACATCACCGCAGAAAAGCTCAGCACACAACAGCCAACCATTATCCAGACTCCCCACGCTCGCCCTCGCACAACAAGAGCATTTCCCACCGACAAGATCACTGACATTACGCCCATATCAAGACCCGAGTAATTGCGGTAACCAGAAATCCGATGTAGATAGGTGCTGCCCAAAAGCGCGCTCGCCATAACAAGCGCAAGAAGCGCGCAAAAAAAAGCACCAATAAAAACCGGGCCATACCGAGCCAGAAAGGCCTGACGTGAATGCCTCAATTCCATCATTCAAACTCTTCGTATAGGCCGATAGCGACGGTTCTAATATTCCCGGACAAACCGCTGCCGGTAATACTCATAGACGCGCCAATCGCATCCTTTATTTGCGTGACCGTCGCTTGATTGATTTGTGTAGCCGTGTAGCTTTTTGGCAGAGTCCCCATGCGTTGCTGAAGTTTCCGTAGTGCGTTGCCCATATTAGGGGCTCGAAGCGTCAACAGCTCCCTGGTCAACGCTTTTCTCTGTTGCCTACTCAGGTCCTTGGACAACTCCAACCAATTCCTGCCAGTTGATACCTTCCTGGCCCGCATGAGTTTCAGCGTCGTCAAACCGGACGTGCCAGCTCCTAGAAGCGATACGCCATCCAGTACCGGCATTACGTAGCGATACCACTCAGCTTCATTTAGATCATCGTTGATCGCAGGGTCTTTCATCTCATTACGAGTCCTGTACAGACCCGCGCCGCATTGAAAAGAGCTTGCCACGGCTGCTGTGAAAGCCATACCTGCCACAGCAGTACTTACGCCAGCCGTAAACGGTGTAGCAACTGAGCCACCCGAGAAAACCAGCCAACCCAATACGGCAGCACCACAGGATAACCCTGCGCCGAGCGCCTCAAAAACCACCTGCGACTCCCTCGGTTCCTGCTGCAGCTCCCGTATAAAATCCAGCCGCGCCATGTACCTCGGCGCTTCACGCAAAACCACCCGTTTGGGCAACACACTGCAAATCGGCTGAAACTCACGCAACGTCACCGGCCACAGTTGATCATCGAGGTACACCACTCCTGCCCCCGCAATCGCCGGATCGGCATCGATCGCGGCAAACAATCGGCCGAGGTCGATACTGCCTTCGATCCGTTCGCGGGTGGTGCGATGGGCCGCGGGAAAACCGTCTTTCAAGACGCTGGAAGTCATTCCTTTACTCCTGGATTGCACAAGAACGCAGAGAGTAAGAGTGATCCGCTTAAAAAATTGTCGGAAAACTCCTCTTTTCCAGACAGGCACTTCCCGATCACATCTCAGCGTCTTGTGGGCAATCATTCCAATTGGAAAAGTACGCCCCGCGCCACTACCGGCGACAGTGAGGACAAGGAGCAACAATGGCGACTGATATGTTTTTGAAGCTGGGCGATATCAAGGGTGAGTCCAACGACCAGGCGCACCGTGATGAAATCGAGATCAGTAGTTGGGGCTGGGGAATGAAACAATCAGGATCGATGCATTCTGGTACGGGTGGCGGTGCTGGCAAGGTCAATATAAGAAACCTGTCGATTACCAAGACTCTGGACAAGTCCACGCCCAACCTGATGATGGCGTGTTCCACCGGCAAACATTATCCCGAAGCCCGGCTGGTGGTTCGTAAAGCGGGCGGTGCCAGCGCCGTGGAGTACCTGGTCATTACGCTCAAGGAAGTCATGGTGACGTCCTACGAAACCGGGGCAGTGACAACCAGCGATGTGCTGACCGAAGAAGTCGGCCTGAACTTCGCCAAAGTCGAGGTCAGTTACCAGCCGCAAAAAGCCGATGGTGGCAAGGATGGTGGAGCGCTCAAGTACGGCTGGAATATCCGCGAGAACGTTAAAATATAACGAATAAACCGGGCGCAGACTCGGTTGGCTTGACGGCGCGCCCACACCTCTTATTCCCCCTTCCCCCCGCAAACAACCACTCATGTCGCTTGGTCTCAGTATCCCGAGGTTTGCCGCCGGTGATCGCGATCACTCCATAGTCATGACTGCGCGGGCCGCCCAGGCAGTTGGGGTCGATGATCATCTCGCCAACGTCGTGTTGGTGAATCACGTGGAAGCGATCAGCAACAGGGATTTTGAAGCTTTCAACCAAGGCATCATGCAGTCCCTGGGAAAGGGCTTTCAGGTACTCGGGGGATTTTCCGCGATACAGGGAGATTCGGGCGTAAGGCATGGGGTTACTCCGCAGGATTTCACCTAGCCCGACGCCAAGGCCCAGGCAGTGATTGCGCAATTCCCGCAGATGCAGCCGTGGTCATTGGCTCGCAGATGCAGGATGCCATTCCAACCCTCGCCGTACTGGCCGCGTTCAACAACACGCCGGTACGCTTCACCGAACTGGCCAACCTGCGGGTCAAGGAAGGTGACCGGGTGCAAGCCCTGCATGATGGCCTGAATTAAATCCGTCCTGGCCTGGCGACCATTGCGTGCATATCGCGCCCGGTCATACCGAAGTCAAAAGCATGCGCGGGATTCAGATCGTTATCGATGACTTGCCGGGGTTGTGTCGCAAGACCCGGCAGTCGATCCCGGCAGCGATTCGCAAGGGCATGGAGAAGCGGCCGGAGATTGCGTATCGGTTGCTGGATGCCCATGACTTGTTTCGCCAACAGTGAAGCAACCTGGCGATCCAGCCCGACCCCGCCGCAGGTGTCGGCTACCAGATAAGCCTGCCACCGCCTTGCTGCTTCATTTCCGTTCCGTGCCCAGCCAACAGGTCACGCAAACTCATTTCGGGGTACTTAGCGTGCCGCTGTTGTTGTTCTTCATTCAGACCCGCGAATTCGTCCTGCTTTGGGTCATCCTTTGGGACATACGGGGAGTTCATTGCCATATTGGGAATATTTGAAACTGTCATAATCATTTCTCACTTTAGGTTATTTGAGCTTACCAATGTAGGCAGCTCACTCTGCGTGGCATAAATCAAGCAACAGTTCCTTGCAGCGCCAAATTTAATTGGCTTCACATTCGCAAGGCTCCAGGGTGACGAAGAGTTGTCGCCCCAGCTTTGCCGCCGTCTCCAGATGCTGTTCCGCAGCGCCGCTTTCCGAGTCCAGCAGCAGCTCGGATGTCAGCACTTTCGCACCGCAGTAATCAAAGATCCCATGGTCGATTTGCGTGCGCATGGCGTCGGCATAGCCGTGGCGTTCAAACACCCCTTCGTCCGCCCCGCCAACGCCCAGTAAGTGCACCTGCAAGTGGCCGAGTTTTTTCACCACCTTCGTCTCAAGGCTGTAGTCGATCGCCCAACCGTTGACGAATACCCGGTCGATCCAGCCCTTGACCAAGGCCGGCATCGACCACCAGAAGATCGGGAACACCAGCACCAAGGCGTCGGCGCGGTCGAGTCGGGCCTGTTCGGCCAGTACGTCGGCCGGCGGCGTGGCGCGGGTGCGATGCACTTTATGGTCGGCGGCGTTGTAGCGTGGGTCGAAACCTTCGGCGGCGAGGTCGGCGATCTCGAAGGTGTGCCCTGCGGCAATGATGCCGGCAGCAGCCTGTTTGGCGAGGCTGTGGGTGAGAGATTGTGGGTCGTGATGGGCAACGACGATCAGCGCGTGCATGGCAATGACTCCTTCGGGGGGGTGGCGATGAGCAGGCAAATTGAGTAGGCTTGAGCTAAGTTACCGTTGGTAAGTTACTTTTGGTATATAAGCATGTCAAGCGATCAATCCCCTGCCCCTCGCCGTCGCCTGTCCCGGGATGACCGGCTGCGCCAGTTGCTCGACGTGGCCTGGCAACTGGTGCGCGAGGAAGGCACCGACGCGCTGACCCTCGGGCATCTGGCCGAGTTGGCCGGCGTTACAAAGCCGGTTGTGTATGACCATTTCGGCGATCGTGCGGGGCTGCTGGCCGCGCTGTATGAAGATTTCGACGCCCGTCAGAACCAGGTATTTGCCGCCGCAATCGAGGCCAGCGAACCCACCCTGGATGATCGCGCCCGGGTGATTGCCTCGTGCTATGTCGACTGTGTGTTGTTGCAGGGGCGGGAAATTCCGGGAGTGATTGCGGCCCTGGCCGGCAGCCCGGAACTGGAAACCATCAAGCGCGAGTACGACGTGATTTTCCTCGGCAAGTGTCGCGATGCCCTCGCCCCCTTTGCCGTGGACGGTGTGATTGGCCAGCCCGGTTTACGCGCAATGCTGGGCGCAGCGGACGCCTTGTCCCATGCTGCGGCCAGCGGGGAGATCAGCCCGCTGGAGGCGCAAGAGGAGCTGTTTGCGAGCATCAAGTCGATGGTGAGTCGAGGAGCGCGTTAGCCCAGCCTTGCGTGCACGAACATCCGAGCCTTGTGGGTCATCTGGTCGAAGTGACGATCACGCTGTTTTTCGGCATCGACCATCGCCCGCTTGCCGTGCTTTTGCAGGAGGTAGGTGTGGATCTGCCGCACCTCCAGCGAGCTGTAGATCGACGCCACATCCAGCAACCCCATCAAGCCGTCAGTGCTGTAGTCGCGGGTGTTCATCAACACCTGGGTACCGCGCACACCGCGCAGTTGAAAGCCCATGGACTCGAACGCCGGGACCTTCTCCACTGCGCAGGTCAGTTCGGCATGGGGGTAGCGGGCCAGCATGTCCTGCATCATCGCCCGCGCCACGCCTTTGCGCCGATGGCTGGCGTGCACCGCCATGTAAGCCACGCCGCACGCCTCGGGATCGTCCTTCACCGGCAGGTACAGCAGGAAGCCGATCACCTGCTCCTGCGCGTCCAGCGCGACGATCAATTCCACCGCAATGCCCTTGGACCCGCCCAGCGCTTCCAGGTACAGGTGCACCTCGTAGCCGATGGCGTACTGGTAGACGTTGTACAGCAGGTTGCTTGGCGGGATGGCGACCATGCTGATGTCCGTCAGGTAGTCGACCACCATCTGCAGGATCTGCGCGTTGATCGGCTCGGGGCATGGGGTTTCATAATGGGTAAGGCTGAACATTTGAATTCCTGGTGTTTCATTTCAAGGCCCGGCGGATTGTACCTGCTGAAGGGCCGCCGTGGACCCGCAAGCACCCATTGTGGCGAGGGAGCTTGCTCCCGCTGGGCTGCGTAGCAGCCCCATTAAGCGCGCCGCGTTGTTTTCGCGGGAAACAGGATGCAGGTTTTGGGGCTGCTTCGCAGCCCAGCGGGAGCAAGCTCCCTCGCCACAGGGGGGCTGCTCGGCTCATTGCGCACAGACCTCCCGCAGGCAACCGCGCAGCCAGCGATGGGCCAGGTCGGCGTCCAGGCGCGGGTGCCAGAGCATCGATACGGTGAAGTCCGGGAACACGAACGGCAGCGCAAAGCGGTAGAGGTCGCTGTGCAGGTTGGCGGTATGCCGCTCCGGCACGCTGGCGATCAGGTCGGTGCTGCGGGCCAGGGCCAGGGCGGTCGAGAAGCCGGCGACGATGGTCACCACGTCCCGGGTCAGCCCGAGCGCTTCAAGGGCTTGATGGATCTGGCCCTGATCACGGCCACGCCGGGACACGTAGATGTGCTGGCCTTCGGCGAAGCGCTGCGGCGTAACTTCGCCCTGGCTGAGCGGATGGCCCTTGCGCACCACGCCGATAAACCGGTCGCGGAACAGCGCCTGGGTCAGCACCTCGGGGCTGGCGCTGCTGTCGACCACGCCGGTTTCCAGGTCGACACTGCCATCGCGCAGCGGCGTACTGCCTTTGTCCGGCTTGTGCACGAAGCGCAACCGCACGCCAGGCGCTTCCCGGGCGATCCGCGTCAACAGCGCCGGGCCGAAGTTTTCAACAAATCCGTCGCTGGTGCGCAAGGTGAAGGTGCGTACTAGCTGGCTCACATCCAGCGTTGCAGCGGGTCGCAATACCGCTTCGGCGTCCTGCACCAACTGACTGACCTGTTCGCGCAACGCCAAAGCGCGCGGCGTAGGTACCAGGCCGCGGCCGGCACGGACCAGTAACGGATCGCCGGTGGTTTCCCGCAGTCGCGCCAGCGCCCGGCTCATTGCCGACGGGCTCAGGCGCAAGCGTTGAGCGGCACGGGCGACGCTGCCTTCGGCGAGCAACACATCCAGGGTGACCAGCAGATTGAAATCAGGTGTCGACACGGCAAACCTCATAGGGCGTTTGGCGCACGTATAAAGTGCAAATGCTGCGCCTTCCGCCATGTTAGGTGACGGCGTAGATTTCTGACAGCGGTCAAACCCTGGAGCCTCTTGATGAAATCACCTGCACCCCGTGGCGCTCTCGTCGCCCTGTCACTGTCCATGTTGCTGGCGTCCTTGGGCACCAGCATCGCCAACGTCGGCCTGCCGAGCCTGGTGCAGGCGTTTGATGCATCGTTCCAGGTGGCGCAGTGGGTGGTGCTCGCCTACTTGCTGGCGATCACCGCCGTGATCGTCAGCGTTGGGCGACTGGGCGACCTGATGGGCCGCAGCCGTTTGCTACTGGCGGGGTTACTGCTCTTCACCGTGGCCTCGGCCTTGTGCGGCATGGCCCCGTCCCTCGGGTTGTTGATTGCGGCCCGCACCCTGCAAGGCCTGGGCGCGGCGATCATGATGGCGATGACCATGGCGCTGGTGGGCGGCACCGTAACCAAGGAACGCACCGGCCGCGCCATGGGGTTGCTGGGCACGATGTCGGCCATGGGTACCGCGCTGGGGCCAAGCCTTGGCGGGGTGTTGATCGCGGGGTTTGGCTGGCGCGCGCTGTTTTTCATCACCGTGCCGCTGGGTTTGCTGACATTTGCCCTCGCCCGGCGTTATCTGCGCGTCGACCGCCATGGGCAACAGCCCGCGCAATCCGGGTTCAGTTTCTTGTCGACTTTACGGGATTCAACGCTAAGCGCTGGCCTGGCCATGAGCGCGCTGGTATCGGCGGTGATGATGGCGACCTTGGTGGTCGGGCCCTTCTACCTGACCCACGGTGCAGGCCTCGACCCCGCCTGGATGGGCCTGACAATGGCAGTCGGGCCCTGCGTTTCGGCATTCACGGGCATCCCTGCGGGACGTTTGACCGACCGTTTCGGCAGCGGCCCGATGACCATCGCCGGGCTGCTGGCGATGCTGGCGGGCTGCCTGCTGCTCTCCCTGGCGCCGCTGAACCTTGGGGTTGCCGGGTACATCGCCCCGCTGATCATCCTCACCCTCGGCTACGCCCAGTTTCAAGCCGCCAACAACACCGCCGTGATGAGCGACGTACTGGCAGACCGCCGTGGCGTGATCGCCGGCTTGCTTAATCTGTCGCGCAATCTGGGCCTGATCGCCGGGGCTGCGGCCTTGGGCGCAGTGTTTTCGCAGGTTTCAGGTGACCTCGCCACAGCCACTCCCGGCGACGTGGGAAGTGGGATGCAAGCCACGTTCGGCGTGGCATTGGCACTGATTGGTGTGGGCCTTTTCCTGGCCCTACGCACCCGGTTCCGCGTAACACCTGTCTTGACAAGGTAAAATCGTAACGACTATTGTCTGACAACCTGATTACCAAGGTTTTCCCATGCTTGAGCTCCAGCGCCCTGATTCGCTCGTTATGCGCGTTGTCAGCGCCATTCGTGCAGAAATCGATTCCGGCCAACTGGCGCCCGAAGCGCGCCTGCCCACCGAACAGCAACTGGCTGAACAACTCAATGTCAGCCGTTCGGTGGTGCGCGAAGCGATTGCCCAGCTCAAGGCCGACGGCGTACTGACCGCACGGCGTGGCCTGGGCTCATTTATCTCGCAAACCCCGGCCGGCACCGTGTTCCGCTTCCCGGAAAAAAACGGTCGCCGCCCGGACCTGGCGCAAATGTTCGAAGTACGCCTGTGGATCGAAACCCAGGCCGCCTCGATTGCCGCCCAACGCCGCGACGCCGCCGACCTGCAGCGCATGAAGACCGCCCTGCAGGAAATGCACGACAAACGCGCCGACTTTGACGCCGCCGCCCTGGCCGATGTGGAATTCCACCGCGCCATCGCCGAGGCCAGCAAGAACGACTATTTCGTGGCCTTCCATGACTTCCTCAGAAGCCAACTGGCCAGCGCCCGCAAGACCGCCTGGGAAAACTCTGCCACCCGCTTTGTCAGCGGCTCGGCCGATGCCACCCAGGAACACACCGCGCTCTATCAGGCCATCGTCGACGGTGATGCCCAAGGCGCCGCCGCCTGTGCCGAGGCTCACTTGCGCGCCGCAGCAAGGCGCCTGCATCTGGAACTGCCCGCTATCAATTGACCGATCCGAACCCTTTTAAAGCGTGCCGATGGCGCGCTGTTTTTTTAACAAAACCATTAGTCTGACAACCTGATAAGCAGACTGAAATGCGTAGGTACCCAAAACAATGATTTATGACTTTTGCATCATCGGCGGCGGCATCGTCGGTTTGGCCACCGCGATGGAGTTGCTCAAGCGCCAGCCCAACGCCTCGCTGGTGATCCTGGAGAAGGAAAGCCTGTTGGCCAAACACCAGACCGGCCATAACAGCGGCGTGATCCATGCCGGCATCTACTACGCGCCGGGCAGCCTCAAGGCCGACTTGTGCAAACGTGGCGCCGAAGCCACCAAGCAGTTCTGCACCGAGCACGGGATCAAGTTCGAGGTGTGCGGCAAGTTGCTGGTGGCTTCGACTGATCTGGAAGTACAACGGATGGAAGCGCTGTACGCCCGCTCGCAGCTCAACGGCATGAAAGTCGAACGCCTGGACGCCGACCAGTTGCGCCAGCGCGAACCGAACATCGTCGGGCTGGGCGGGCTGTTTCTCGACGCCACCGGCATTGTCGACTACCGCGAAGTCTGCGAAACCATGGCCCGGGTGATTCGTCGCGCCGGCGGGGAAATCTGCCTGGAACGCGCCGTCACTGCGATCGTCGAGGACACCGACAAAGTCACCGTCAGCACCCGGGGCGAAAGCTGGCAGGCCAGGCATCTGGTGGTGTGTGCAGGTTTGCAATCGGACCGCCTGGCCGTGATGGCCGGCGTCAAGATCGACCACCAGATCATCCCGTTCCGTGGCGAATACTTCCGCTTGCCGGAATCGAAGAACACCATTGTCAACCACCTGATCTACCCGATTCCCGACCCGGAGCTGCCCTTCCTCGGCGTGCACCTGACCCGCATGATCGACGGCAGCGTCACCGTTGGCCCGAATGCCGTACTCGGCCTGGGTCGCGAGAACTACCGCAAATTCTCGGTGAACTGGCGCGACGTGGCGCAGTACGCGAGCTTCCCGGGCTTCTGGAAAACCATCTGGCAGAACCTCGGTTCCGGCAGCGTCGAGATGAAGAACTCGCTGTTCAAGTCCGGCTACCTGGAGCAGTGCCGCAAGTACTGCCCATCGCTCAACATCGAAGACCTGCTGCCTTATGAAGCCGGCATCCGCGCCCAGGCCGTGATGCGCGACGGCACCCTGGTGCACGACTTCCTGTTCGCCCAGACCCCGCGAATGCTCCACGTGTGCAATGCGCCCTCACCCGCTGCCACCTCCGCGATTCCCATCGGCGCAATGATCGCCGACCGCATGCTCAAGCCCCACTGACGCACCGCACCACGCCTCACTTTGACAATAAATATAATGACTCATAAGGAAGTACAGAATGACGGCTACAGCCCGCACCCCGGACGTTGAAACCCCCGAGCAAACCAGGAAACGCCTGCGCAAAGTCGCGGCCGCGACGATCTTCGGTTCGATGCTGGAGTGGTATGACTTTTACCTGTACGCCACCATGGCGGCGATTGTGTTCTCGAAGATTTTCTTCGATAACAGCGACCCGAAAGCCGCTACGCTGATGGCGTTTTCCACCTTTGCCATCGGCTTCATCGCGCGCCCGTTCGGCGGTATTCTGTTTGGCTACCTGGGCGACAAGTTCGGGCGTAAACAAGTGCTGGTGCTGACCTTCTGCATGATGGGCGTGTGCACCACACTGATCGGGCTGATCCCCAGCTACGCCTCCATCGGCATCTGGGCGCCGATCGTGCTGGTGTTTATCCGCATTATCCAGGGCCTGGGGGCCGGTGCCGAATTGTCCGGCGCGGCGGTCACCTCCTACGAGCACGCCTCGCAAGGCAAGCGCGGCAGCCAGGGTGCATGGCCGGCGCTCGGGCTGAACCTGGGCTTGCTGCTGTCTTCGCTGACCGTGTACCTGCTGACCATCAACGGCAATGAATTCCTGCTGGCCGGCGGCTGGCGGATTCCGTTCATTTGCAGCATCGCGCTGGTGGGTGTGGGCCTGTGGGTGCGCAACAGCATCCCGGAAACCCCGGAATTCAAGGAACTGAGCAAGGAAACCGCAAAGGCCAAGGCGTCGCCGCTCAAGGCGCTGTTCAAGAACGACCTCAAGGGCCTGGCCGTGGTGTTCTTCGTGGCAATTGGCTACAACGCGTTGAGCTACATCTTCAAGACCTTTTCCCTGGCTTACCTCACCCAGTTCAAGGGTGTCGATGTGCACGTCACGTCGCTGTCGGTGACCATTGCCAGCCTGATCGCCATCGTCGCCGTGCCATGCTTCGGCTGGTTGTGCGACAAGTGGAGCAGCAAGACCGTGCTGATGCTCGGCGGCCTGCTGTCGCTGCTGTTTGCCTACCCGTTCCTTGCGCTGCTCAATACCGGTGAAAGCCTGATGATCTATGTCGCCATTGGCGTGGGCACCGGCATCCTCGCGCCGATGATGTTTGCGCCGCAGGGTTCGTTCCTGAGCCGCCAGTTCCCGACCCAGACCCGCTCCTCGGGCTTTGGCACCGGGCGGGAAATCGGCACCGCGATCGCAGGTGGCCTGGCGCCATTAGGGGCGTTGTCGATGGTGGCGGCGTCGGCCACTCACTCCACTGATGGCGTTGTGATAATCCTCGCGATCTCGTCCCTGCTGGTGGTGGTGTTCGCCTTGTGCGATCAGGGCCGTAAACACTCGGCATTCAAGAACTGAGGCAAAAAGTTCGGACCAACGGGTGCATGGATGCCCCTTCATCGCGCATCATGGGCACTTTCAAGCTCAAGGGAAACGTCCATGCGCGTTCTGTCATTGATGATGGGTCTTACGACGCTGGCCGCCAGTCTGGTGTTTACCGCCCAGGCGCAGGCGGGTGAAGAAAGCCTGTTGGTCGACTCGATCAATCAATACCGCAGCCAGGTCCAGCGCTGCGGCAACCAGGGTTCCCAGGAATTGCCACCGCTGGCCAGCGACACGCGGCTGGTGTTGCCGGTCAACAGTGTCGGCGACTTGCAGCAGGCGCTGGCGAGGGCGGCGTACCCGATGGTCAACGTCCAGGCCATCAGCCTGTCCGGGCCCAGGAACGCCGAAGCCGCGATGAAAGCCGTGCGCGAAAGTTTTTGCCGGGTGGTGCTCGACCCGCAGTTCATTGATATCGGCGTGAGCAACAGCGGCCAGGACTGGCGCATCGTGCTGGCCCGCCCGCTGCTGACCAGCGGCCTGGGCGAGACCCAGACCGAAGGCAAGAAGGTGCTCGACCTGATCAACACCGCCCGCCAGCAACCACGCCAATGTGGCGCCCAGGCCTTTGCCGCCACCACGCCCCTGAGCTGGAACGAAGCACTCGCCAACGCCGCCGCCGGCCACGCGCGCAACATGGCCAACGGCAACTTCTTCGATCACCTGGACCACGATGGCCGCACCCCGGGTGACCGGGCTGAACTGGCAGGCTACATCGGCCAGCAGATCGGCGAGAACATCGCCGCCGGCATGGACACCCCACGCAAGGTGGTCGACGGCTGGCTGGCCAGCCCCGGGCACTGTGCCAACCTGATGAACCCGCAGTTCCGCGAAATGGGCGCCGCCTACGCCATGGACCCGAAAAGTGATGCCGGCATCTACTGGACCGGGTTGTTTGGCGTGCAGCAGCAATAACGGTTTGTATCCCAACGTATCTTCCCGGCGAGGCTACACACTGCGAGGTGCAGGGCCCCGGCGATGACACATTGCGGATACGCCGGCGCGGTTTCCTGTGCACACCGGCCCACCCCGGGCCACTTGCGAGGAAACCGTCATGTCCCAGAACAGCACCGTGCTCTACACCGGCAAAACCCACACCACCGGCGGGCGTGAAGGCGCGTCCCACAGCGATGACCTGCACCTGGACATCAAGCTGTCGCCGCCCGGCTCCAAGGCGCCCGGCACCAACCCCGAGCAACTGTTTGGTGCCGGCTGGTCCGCCTGCTTTATCGGCGCAATGGGCAAAGCCGCACAAACCCTTCACATCCGCCTGCCCGCCGACACGGCAGTGAGTGCCGAAGTGGACCTGGTGAACAGCCCGGAAGATGGCTATTACCTACAGGCGCGCCTGCGGGTCAGCCTGCCGGGTATCGAACACTCGGCGGCGCAGGCACTGGTGGACCGTGCCCACCAGACGTGCCCGTATTCCAAGGCCACCCGCGGCAATATCGCGGTAACGATTACGGTGGCCTGAAGGGAGCTCAGCGAAGCATTATCCGGCCGAGACACTAAAGTGCCATCTAGTGGATAATCCCGCTGAACTGGCTGAGTCCCGGGATGTCTGTAGCTTGGCATCCCTACCTCAGCGAACCGTGGCAAGAAGGCGTTCACCGAATGACAAACTGGCTGCAAGGCGGCGGCGAAATGGCCGAACGGGTCCGGCATCACAACTGGGCCAATACGCCATTGGGGCCTTTGGAACACTGGCCGGACGTACTGAAGACCACCGTCGCCCTGTGCCTTGCCTCCAGTTTCCCCCAGGCGATCGTCTGGGGGCCTGCGCTGATCACGCTTTACAACGACGGGTTTATCCCGATTCTCGGCGACAAGCCTGATGCCCTCGGGCGGCCATTCAACGAGATCTGGCAGGAAGCCTGGCCCGAGATCAGTCCGATCGCGGATGCCGCCTTCGCAGGTGAAGCCACCTTTATCGAAAACTTCCCGCTGACGATCGAACGCGGCGGCGCGCCGGAGCAGGCGTACTTCACCTTCTGCTACAGCCCGATCCGCGATGTAGAGGGCAAGGTGTTCGGCATGCTCGACACCGTGACCGAAACCACCGCCACCGTGGTTTTGTCCCAGCGCCTGGCCGAGCTGAATGCAAGCCTGGAGCAGCGCGTCACCGAAAGGACCACCCTGCTGACCCAGACCGAAGCCGCCTTGCGTCAATCGCAAAAGCTTGAAGCCATCGGCCAGTTGACCGGTGGCGTGGCCCACGACTTCAACAACCTGCTGACCATCATTCGCTCATCCGTCGACTTCCTGCGGATGCCGAGCCTGTCCGAAGAGCGTCGCCAGCGCTACATGAGCGCGGTCACCGACACCGTGGACCGGGCCGGCAAATTGACCAGCCAGTTGCTCGCATTTGCCCGGCGCCAGCCGCTGAACCCGGAAGTGTTCGATGCAGGCCTGCGGGTGAAAAACATCGGCGAGATGCTTGAGACGGTGACTGGCGCGCGGATTCATGTGCACGTCGAACTGCCCGGGCAGCCATGCTACATCCGCGCCGACTCCAGCCAGTTTGAAACCGCCCTGATCAACATCGCCCTCAACGCCCGGGACGCGATGAACGGCCAGGGTAGCCTGACCCTGCGACTGGACGCCGATCAAGCACTGCCGAGCATCCGTGGTGACGCCGGTTCACGCCAGGCGTTCATCGCCATTTCACTCACCGACACCGGCAGCGGGATTCCCGGGGAGACGTTCGAGCGCATCTTCGAACCCTTCTTCACCACCAAGGAAGTCGGCAAGGGCACCGGCCTGGGACTGTCCCAGGTGTTCGGCTTCGCCAAGCAATCGGGCGGCAACGTCGATGTGGCCAGCCAGGTCGGCCAGGGCACGGTGTTTACCCTGTACTTGCCGCAAGTGGTACCTGAAGAGAGCTTCCAACGTGACACCCCGGACACCTGCGGGTTGATCACCGAATGCGCCCAGCGCCATATCCTGGTGGTGGAAGACAACCTGGAAGTGGGCCGCTTTGCCAATCAGATCCTCCAGGACCTCGGCTACCAGACCACCTGGGCAACCAATGCCGAACAGGCGCTGGAACTGGCCGGCGCAGACGCGTTGGGGTTCGATGCAGTGTTTTCCGATGTGGTGATGCCCGGCATCACCGGGGTGGCCCTGGCCAGGGAACTGCGACGCCGCCGGCCCGGCCTGCCGGTGGTACTGACCTCGGGCTACAGCGAGGAACTGGCGGAAAGCGGCTATGAAGGCCTGGTGTTCCTGCCCAAGCCCTACTCGGCCGACCAGGTCTCACAGGTGCTGGCCAAGGCGCTGCTCAAGGGCTGAGGCCTATTCCGCGACGGCCACCTGGTTACGCCCGAGGGCCTTGGCGCGGTACAGCGCCTTGTCTGCGGTGTTCATCAGGCCGTGCAGGTCCTGGTCCACCGCGCGGGCCCAGGCCACGCCTAGGCTTGCGGTCAACCCCTTGACCGGCTCGCTGGTCAGCCCGGCGATGGCCTTGATCAACTGCTCGGCGATGTCCCGCCCGGTCTCCAGCGACGTATCCGGCAGCAGCACCGCAAACTCCTCGCCCCCCAGCCGCCCATACACATCGGCCTGGCGAAACGACGCGCTGATAACCCCGCCGATCTGACGCAGCACCTGGTCCCCGGCCTGGTGGCCGTAGGTGTCATTGATGTCCTTGAAGTGGTCCATGTCCATCATCAGCGCGCACAACGGCTGCTGGTTATGCCGGCACTGTTCGTAGAGCAACTGCGCATGCTCGAAAAACGCCCGGCGGTTCATCAGGCCGGTGAGTTCGTCGGTTTGCGCGGCGCGGGCGGAGATGTTGTGGGCTCGTTCCATTTGCCGGGTCAGGCGAAAGGCTTTTTCCAGGGCATCCGACAGCTTGCGCGTGGCGCCACCGACAAACGAAGAGAACACCAGCACCGCCAGGGCCATGCCGACTTGCATCGACGACGGTTGAAACAGCAGCCACAGGGTGCACGGCAGCAGCACCAGGCCCATGGAGACCAGGGTCATGTAGCGATAGGCCGAATAACACGAGACTGCGCTGACCGACATGCCCACGGTGAACAACATCACCAGGGCCTGGGACAGGCGGTCGTCGGTGGGCATCAGGGCGAATGCGCCGATGCCCCAGACCCCGGCCGACAACATCAGCGTTACCCAGTAGCGCCGCTCCCAGCGCGCGGGGGTGCGTTCACTGTTGGGGCAGCGAAACCAGTCCATGAACATCCACACCCGCAGCAACGACGTCCCCGCCAATACCACCAGCCAGACCAGCATTACCCGGTGATCAAAACGTTCCCAGCACAGCCAGCACAGCATGGCGGCCGCCATATAACTGCCGAACACTGCAGAGAATGACTGGCGAAACAGCTGGTGCAATCGATCCGTTCGTACCTGCTCCTCGATGAAGCAATCCTGGTCCTGCCCACGCCCAAGGCCATTCATTTGGTCCGCCTGATCTTACTGCCGCGACAAAGTGCCATTGTGGCATCCTGCCAGTAGCCCTAACAACTGAATCAAGCGTGCTAGAGCGCCGAAAGCAGGATAAATATAGGTGAACACCTTCTCGCTCGCTCCAAGGATCAGAGTCCACCCATGAATACCCACCCGATTACCACCGAACGCCTGATTCTCAGGCCCGCAGCGGCCGATGATGTGGCCAGTGTATTTGCCATTTATGGCGATCCCGAGACCAACCGCTACAACCCGGCGGGCCCCTTGACGGACCTGGGCCAAGCCGAGGCCGCCCTGGCTCGCTGGCTGCTGCACTGGGCAGAACATGGTTTCGGCCAATGGGCGATTGCTACACAAGAGGCGCCGGACCGCGTGATCGGCTTTGGTGGCATCACCTTGTACCCCTACAACGACGTTGAGCGGATCAACCTGGGCTACCGCTTTGCGGTCAGCGCCTGGGGCCAGGGCTATGCAACCGAGATTGCCAGGGCGGCGTTGCAGTTTGCGTTTGTCGAGCTGGACCAGCCGCAGGTGTACGGCGTGGTGCGTCCGGCGCATACAGCATCGATCAAGGTGCTGGAGAAAATCGGCATGCAGTACATCGATGAGCTGGACGATGTACCCGGTCAGGCGCCGAGCCTGGTGTATGTGGCCCGGCGGGCCCTCTGACCTTTGTATCGCAGTGTGTCCAAACACCGCTGCGATACAAAACCTTTAACCCACGGGTTTTCTCGAAACAGACGGGATACACAACTACGTTCAACTGTGAGCCAGGCACACCACCCGCCGCCGGAGACTCACCATGCACACACAGTTGAACACCCCACCCCGCCGCCTGATGGGCGCGTCGCTGCTGGCCTTTGCGCTGTTGCAGTTCGGTGCCCTCGGCGTCGCCAGTGCACAGGACGCGCAAGCACCGGCGGCTGCCAGCGCAACTGCCCACAGCGCGCTCGGCCCGTTGAAGCATGTGAAAGCCGGCTTGCTGGATGTGGCCTACGCCGAAGTCGGCCCGGCCGATGGCCCGGTGGTGATCCTGCTGCATGGCTGGCCCTACGACATTGACAGCTACTCCGAGGTAGCGCCGCTGCTGGCTGCCCAGGGCTACCGGGTGCTGGTGCCTTACGCCCGCGGCTATGGCGATACCCATTTCCTGTCGGCAAAGACCCTGCGCAACGGCCAGCCGGCCGCCCTCGCCGTCGACCTGATCGACTTCATGGACGCGCTGAAGATCAAGCAGGCCGTGCTCGGCGGCTATGACTGGGGGGCGCGCACCGCCGACATCGTCTCGGCGTTGTGGCCTGAGCGGGTCAAGGCGCTGGTATCGGTCAGCGGCTACCTGATCGGCAACCAGGCCGCGGGCAAGAACCCATTGCCGCCCAAGGCCGAGTTGCAATGGTGGTACCAGTTCTACTTCGCCACCGATCGCGGCGCCGCCGGCTATGCGAAAAACACCCACGACTTTGCCAAGTTGATCTGGCAAATCGCCTCGCCAAAATGGGCATTCGACGACGCCACCTTCGACCGCAGCGCCAAAGGCCTGGACAACCCCGACCACGTCGCCGTATCGATCTTCAACTACCGCTGGCGCCTGGGGCTGGTGCAGGGCGAGAAAAAATACGCTGCGCTGGAACAGAAACTGGCCACTGCACCCTCCATCAACGTACCCACCATCACCATGGAAGGCGACGCCAACGGCGCGCCGCACCCGGCCGCAGAGGACTATGCCAAACGCTTTACCGGCAAGTACGAATACCGGCTGATCACCGGCGGCATCGGCCACAACCTGCCGCAGGAAGCACCGCAAGCCTTTGCCAAGGCTGTGATCGATGCGGACCACCTGTGATGAAGCGCCTGCATCTTGCTGCACTCGTCGCTGCAACAGCTGCCGTGGTGGCCACCGCTACCGGGTTCGCCTTTGGCGGCCCGGCTACCAGCGAGCCTTCGCCGATCTACGGCGTGACCATTCCCGACGGCTACCGTCAATGGGAGCTGATCGCGCCGGCCCAGGAAGCCGACCCGCTGAATGAACTGCGGGTGGTGCTGGGCAATAAAGTGGCGCTCAAGGCGTACCGCGACGGCACGCTGCCCTTCCCCGACGGCACTGTGCTGGCGAAACTGGCCTGGAAACATGTGCAATCGCCGGAGTTCAAGACCGCGTCGATTCCCGGCGCGGCGACCACCGTGCAGTTCATGGTCAAGGACTCGAAGAAATACGCAGCGACCGGAGGCTGGGGCTTTGGACGGTTCATCAATGGCAAGCCGGTGGACCAGGCGCAGCATGAGACGTGCTTTGCCTGCCATCAGGCGCTGGTGAAGAACCACGATTATGTGTTCACCCGGCTGGCGCCTTAGCGTAATAGCCCTTTTCAACAACAAACGCCGTGGCGCTCACGCCCGGCTTCAGGCCCAACTGGGCCACCGCGTCGCGGGTCACGATGGAAAACACCTTCGAACCGCCCGCCAACTGCTCGCCGCCGGGCAGGGTCAACACCACTTCGGCATTGACCGCGCCGTGCTGGACCTGGCTGACCTGGCCTTTGAATACGTTGCGTGCACTGACTTTCATGGAAACGGTTCTTGTCTTGACTTGTAGGTTGGGAATTGCCGCGCATGATTAAACGTTGCCTTGTGTAAAAACAACTGTAGCGCCCTGCTCTGGCTGGAACCCCACGCCAATAAAGAAGGCCGCCCAATGGGCGGCCTTCATCTGGAGCAGTTACCGACGACTGATTAAAACAGCGCGTAGGTGTAGTTGAAGATCAGGCGAGTCTGATCCTGGTCGGCGGTGCCGGTGTTATGGCCGTGGTAGCTGCCGGTACGGAACGTAGTACCGAAGCCTTTCAGCGGGCCTTCCTGCACGACGTAATCAAGACGGAAATCGGTTTCGCGTTCCGACTGATCGCTGCCACCGGCAACCTTGGCCTTGATGTCGCTGCCGTTGAGGTAGGCAATCGAGGCTTTCAGGCCCGGCACCAGGGTTCTGAAGTCATACAGGTACTGACCGAAATTGACCTGCTCGCCCGCACGGGAGAACTGGCCAACCACCGCGTCGGTGAACAGGTAGAAGTCGGAACCGGCCGCGCCTTGGGCGGTTGGATCGGCGATGCTGCCCTGGTTGACCCAGACGAAGCCACCGTCATCACTCACGCCGATATGGCCGAGCATCAACTGGCTGCCGCCCAACTGATAGGTGAAGGCAGCACTGTAGGTTTTGTTGTCGACTTCACCGGCGTGCTTGGCATAGCCGCCGTTGTTGTTGAACGCATAGCCGGCCGAACCGTTTTTGCCGTCGCTGGTGCTGTCGAAATAACGCAGGTCGGTCTTGAACGACTGGTCATTGCCCAACGGCAATACGTGGACCAGGCCGAAATAGTTCTGTTTGTAGAAGTCTTCCAGGTTGGCGTAGTAGTACTGCAACGTCAGGTTTTTAGCGATGACGTTGTCAGAAGAACCAAACGGCTGGTAGTCGACACCACCGAAACGGAAGCTGTCGCTGTCGCGAGTGGCACCGGCCACGCTCAAGCCCGTGGAGTTGCTCGATGCACGACCTTCAGCCTTGTTCAGCTCGCCGCCGGTGAAGGTGACGTTGGGAATGTCCTTGGAGGTCAGGATACCGCCGTCAAAGGTCTGCGGCGCGGCACGGCTGTCGTTGGACACCAGGATCGGCAGGATCGGCGCCAAACCACCGCCCACGTGCAATTCAGTCTGGGAAATACGGAATTTAACGTTGCCGGCTGCGCGACCGAAGCTGTCAGCAGGCTCGGTGCCATTGTTCTTCACCGGGAAGAAGCTGTTGCCGTTACCCGACAGGCCATTGCCCGCTGCGTGGCCATCGCCACCGTCCAGACGCAACGCGCCGAAAGCCATCACGTCGAAACCTACGCCGACGGTGCCCTGGGTGTAACCGGATTTATAGTCGAAACGCAGTACTTGAGCCGCTTCCCGCAGGTCGTTCGCCGTGCCGGAGTGAACGTCGGCGTTGTAGTACATGGTGCGCGAACTGATCGAAGAATGACTGTCTTCGAGGAAGCCGCTATGGCCGTCACCCGTGCCGAGTGAGCCAAGACCAAAGCCGTCTGCGCTGGCGTGTTGTGCAAGGACAGCCGCCGTGATGGCCAACGCTAATGTAGAGAGTTTCATTTACTGCGCCCCTGTGAACATTATTTTTTTACTGTCCTTCGAGCGAATACCGTTGCGGCCCTGCAAACGCTGCGGATTGTGGCATGGGGCCGATGGCGCAGATTGTGAAATTTTTGTCATGTACCGATGAAAAAACCGTCATGAAAAGGCCGTACAAGCCGGCCTTTTTCGAGGGTTGAATGGCCTGCGGTTGTACGACAACCGCTACTGCGCCGTGCGTTGATCAGGCTGGAGTCGGTGGCGAAAATGCGAGAAATGGTAGGCAACCGCCAGCCACATAAACCATGCAGGCATCACGCAAAGGGCCAGGCGGGTATCTGGGCGAAGTGCCAGCAGGCAAAGTACGAACGCCATGAAGCCAAGTGAAACCCACGCCAACGGCACGCCACCGGGCATTTTGTAGAGGGATTTTTCATGTAGCTCAGGGCACTTTTTCCGATAGGCGATGTAGGACGCCAGGATAGTCGACCAGGTAAAGATCACCAGGATCGCCGAAACAGTGGAGACGATGGTAAAGGCCGTCATCACTTCCGGGACTATAAACAGCAGCAACAAGCCCAGCAGCATCAGGAAGGTGGTAAACGCCAGGCTGATAAACGGCACGCTGTTTTTCGACAGTCGTCGGAATATCCCGGGTGCGTCTCCCAGGTCCGCCAGGCCGAACAACATGCGACTCGCCGAAAACACCCCGCTGTTGGCCGAAGAAGCCGCTGAGGTCAGTACCACGAAATTCACAATCCCGGCGGCGGCGGGAAAGCCGGCTACCAGGAACAGCTCGACAAAGGGGCTCTTGCTGGGGGACACCTGCTCCCAGGATGTCACCGCAATGATGCAGGCCAAGGCCAGCACGTAGAACAGGATGATCCGCAGCGGAATCGAGTTGATTGCCTTGGGCAGTGTCTTCTCCGGCGAACGGGTTTCGGCCGCCGCCGTGCCGATCAACTCGGTACCGGCAAACGAGAAGATCGCCATCTGGAACCCGGCAAAGAAGCCGAACACGCCATTGGGAAACGCCGCCTGTTTATCCAGCAAATGATTCAGGGAAGCCGTGACGCCGGTGGGCGACACAAACGAGCTGGCAATCAACACCACGCTCACACTGATAAGGGTCACCACGGCGATGATCTTGATGATCGCAAACCAGAACTCCACCTCGCCGAACAGCCGCACCGTCAGCACATTCAAGGCAAACAGGGTCAGCAGCATTGCAATCGCCGGTATCCAGGCCGGCACGTGCGGGAACCAGTACTGGAAAAAGCCCCCGACCACCACCGCATCCCCCACCACCGCCACGCTCCAGCTCAGCCAATACGACCAGCCAAGAAAAAACGCCGCACGCGGCCCCAGGTAGGCACCGGCAAAGTCGGCGAAGCTCTTGAAGTTCAGGTTGGACAGCAGCAGCTCACCCATGGCGCGCATCACGAAATACACAAACAGCCCGATGATCATGTAGATCAGGATGATCGAAGTGCCGGACAGCGCGATGATCTTGCCCGAGCCCATGAACAGGCCGGTGCCGATCGCACCGCCCATGGCCATCAGTTGGATATGGCGGTTGTTGAGGGTGCGTTGCAAAGCGGGCTTTTCAATCAGCCCGGGCACGGTTGTTTTCATCACAAAACCTCTTGTTATGTTTTTGAGTTTTGGCAGAAAAAAGTCAGGCGTTGTTTATTGTTGGAATGGCATCGGGGTCAGGCGTGTTTGTTCTCGAAACCGTGCAGCACGTTGACCGCGTTGATGCCGATTTCATCGACCATGTAGCCGCCTTCCATCACAAACAGCGTGGGTACGCCGACGCTGGCGATGATCTCGCCGATGCCGAGGAAGTCGCGGCTTTCCAGGAGGAAATGACTGATGGGATCGTCCTTGAAGGTGTCGACGCCGAGGGAAATCACCAGCACTTGCGGCGAGAACTTTCTGAGTTGATTGCAGGCGTCGAGCAACGCTTCTTTGTAGGTGGCCCAACCGGTGTTTTTCGCCAGCGGGTAATTCAGGTTGAACCCCTCGCCCGCCCCGGCACCGCGCTCGGCACTGAAGCCCGAATAGTAGGGATACGACACGGACGGATCGCCATGCAGCGAGACGAACATCACGTCATTGCGGTTGTAGAAGATGTTCTGCGTGCCGTTGCCGTGGTGGAAATCCACGTCCAGCACCGCGACCCGTTTGGCGCCTTGGGTGATCGCCTGTTGCGCGGCAATGGCTGCGTTATTCAGGTAGCAATAACCGCCCATGTATTCCCGCGCCGCATGGTGGCCCGGTGGCCGGCACAGGGCGAAGGCGCTGTCGTGGCCTTCATCAATCAATGCCAGGCCGGTGAGTGCGATATCGGCGCTGGTCTTCACCGCTTCCCAGGTGGTGCTGGTGATCGGTGAACCGGCATCCATCGCGAAAAACCCGAGCTTGCCGTCGATGAATTCCGGCACCTGCTCATTGGCCAGGTCCCGCACCGGCCACACCAGCGGCAAGGCGTCATGGGCACGGCCAATCGCCGTCCATTCGGCCCAGGCAGTTTCCAGGAAGGACACGTAGCGTTCGCTGTGGGCATTGACGTAACAGGCCCGGTCGAACGTGCGCGGCACGATGATATCGCCCAGCCCAACGTGCTTGACCCGATCACGCACCGTGTCGGCGCGGCTGGGTTGTTCGAAGGACGGCTTGAGCACGCCATCCTTGAGTTCGGTGCCATGGTGCAAACGATGAGAGTCGCTGAAAACAGTCAACATGAAAGACATCCACCCGTGAAAGACAGGTGATTATTTTGTTCTGGCTGCGGTGGGCTTTCTTTGCTTTTACGTGTGCCGATGCTAGCGTAATCGGGAATTTTTACCCCAAAGAGCTGCCATGAAGAAAAATAAAACCAAACAGGTCGCACTCGACGACACCGATCTCGCCATCCTCGCCTTGCTGCAGGAAGACGCGAGTATTTCCAACGCCGAACTCAGCGAGCGGCTGTCATTGAGCCTCACTCCATGCTGGCGACGGCGCAAGCGGCTGGAGGAAGAAGGCGTGATCAAGGACTACCAGGCCAACCTCGATCGCAAGATGCTGGGCCTGGAGATCATGGCGTTTGTGCATGTGCGGTTTGCCGTGCATTCCGACCATACGCCAGAGGACTTTGAGGCCGTGATCAAGGAGCTGCCGCAGGTGCAGTCCTGCCACAAGATCACCGGGGATGCGGATTATCTGCTGCAGGTGCTGGCGGAGGATCTGGACGCCTACAGCGATTTTGTGGAGAGCGTGTTGCGGCGGCAGTTGGGGATTGCGTCGATTCAGTCGAGCCTGGCGTTGCGGGAGGTGAAGGCGACAAGTCGGGTGGCCATTCCGGGGCGGGTTGGGAAGTGATCCGATGCAAATACCATTGTGGCGAGGGAGCTTGCTCCCGTTGGACTGCGTAGCGGTCCTGTCGTTGGAGACGCTTCGCACCCCAGCGGGAGCAAGCTCCCTCGCCACGGGTTAGTGGTTTTCTGACAGAGCAGTGGCGTTTGGCGGATTGCCGGGGCTGCTGCGCAGCCCAGCGGGAGCAAGCTCCCTCGCCACAGGCTGTGTGTTGTCCGAAGATATCTGACGGCTAGTGCAGGGACTGCTGCAGGAACTCGCTGATCAGGCTGAGTACCTGCTGCTGGATCTGCGGCTTGGGACGAGCACCCTTGGCATCCAGGCAAATGAAGCCTTCGCCGGGGTCGCTCTGTTCAATCCGCTCCACCGCGCCCGGCTTGCAGATGGGCAGGAAGCTGAAGTGCGTGGCGTCGCTGATTTCCACGTAGCGTGAAGTCTTCTGCGGCAGGCGCTTGGCCAAGTCGGCCGACTCGAGTGCGGCGGGCAATTCCGGCGACGGCGTGCCCGCCGCAATCACCAGCGTGGGGCGGTTCAGCGCCGCGAGGCTGGCATCGCTGAAGCCGCGGGCGAATCCCAGGTCCAGGGAAACAATGGCCGCCACGCGCGGGTCGCTCAAGTCACCGGCCAGTCGCTGCCTCGCCTGCTCGGTGCGACCAACCTCAAGTTGTTCGTAGGCCTTGCAAGGGGCAATTTCCGGATGCAACTTGCAGTCCTCGGTAAAGCGCTGCGGATCAAAGCGGGCACCGCCGACTTCGAGTGCGGTCCAGCCACCGAGGGAGTGCCCGACGACGGCGATCTTGCGTTGGGCCACCGCGCCGAAGCGTTTCGGCTGGGCAATCACGGCATCAATCACCCGATGGATATCCAGGGGCCGTTTCCACAGCTCGGAAGCGGCAGGCTGTGTGCGGTCCTTGCTGGTGGTGCCGGGGTGGTTGGGCGAGGCGACGATGTAACCCTGCCCGGCCAACGCGCTGGCGAGCCAGGACTGGTTGATCCAGTTGCCGAAGATGCCGTGGGAGATCACCACCAACGGATGCTCGCCGGCGGCCGGTGCGGCGTCCTTCAAGGCCGGCGCGCCGTAGAAAACCGGATTGTCGGCGATCAGTTGTGGCGTGCCGGTGGCATCGGTCGGGTACCACACCGCCACCTGCAACGGCCTGCCGTGTTCAGCGTCGGGAATCACAATTTCCTGGAACCCGGTCCGCACCTCGCCGGCTTGGGCCAGCCCGGTGACAACCATCAACAACAGAGCAGCACACAGCGTTTTCATCCTTGAGTTCCCTAAGTGGCTAAGCGCCATATTCTGGCATGGCCGTCATGGGAAAGCAGGTGGGAAATCAATGCGCGTATAAATCATCAGGCTATGGCAACTATCCGAATGGTACGACTACCATGTAGTCACACTCCTTTCAGATAGCCCCCAATGATCAAAGCCAGCCTGCGTAGTCACCTGACCCTCTGGTTTGCCGGTTTGTCGCTGCTCACCCTGGTGAGCGTAGGGTTCTACGTTGGGCACATCGCTACCGAGCAACTGAAACTGGCCAGTGGCAATGCCTTGTTGAGCACTGCCCGCTCCACCGCCGCGCTACTGGCGGTGCAGCTGCGTGAACGCCAGCTCGAAGTGTCGCTGCTCAGCCGCGCACCGCTGTTCAGACGGGGCAACCTGGACGATCCGGACATACTGACCTCCATGGAACAACGCACCCAGTCCCGCGCCGAGTACGCGTGGATGGGCGTCGCCGACACAGACGGGCGTGTGCGCCAGGCGGTGAATAGGCTGCTGGTCAACCAATCCGTAACGGCACGGCCCTGGTTCCAGGCCGGTTTGCAGGGCAACTACACCGGCGATCCCCACGAGGCGGTATTGCTTGCCAAGCTGCTGCCGGGCTCCAACGGTGAGCCCTGGCGCTTCATCGACTTTGCCGCACCGATTCGCAATGCCGGGGGCCAGGTGATCGGCGTACTGGGGGCTCACGCCCACTGGACGTGGGTGACACAAATTGTCGAAGCGGCCAAAGGCAATACGCCGGACATCGAGGCGCTGATCATCGACAACGACGGCAAGGTGCTCTACCCGGAACAACTGGCCGGCCAGCAACTGCCCCAGGACCGCCTGGCCAATGACACCGGCTGGTCGGTCGACAACGGCTACGTGACCAGCGCCGTGGCGGTGCCCAGCCCGTCGAATTCCAGCCTGACCTGGTACATCGTGATGCGCCAGCCGCTGGAAATCGCCCTGCACCCTGCCCGCGTATTGCTCTACAAACTGCTGCTGTTGGGCGTCATTGCCGCGGTGATTTTCGGCTTCGTGGCGTATTACCTGGCGTCGTACCTCAGCCGGCCCATCGAAGAACTCGCGCGTTCAGCCAAGCAGGTCCAAAACCAACAGCCTGGCGCGTATTTCCCTCAAGACCATTTCGTACTGGAAATCGCCCAGCTCGGGCGCTCCATCAAGGGCATGACCCAATCGCTGCTTGGCAAAGAGCGCGAACTGCAGGACACCAATGCGTCCCTGGAAGCCACCGTCGCCCAGCGTACTGCCGCCCTCACCCAGGCCAATGCCGAGCTGTTGAACCTGGCCAGCCATGACGCCCTGACCGGCGTCTACAACCGTCGGCGCTTCGATGAAAAACTGGCGGAGTACAGCCTGCTGTTCCAGCGCAGCGGGCGCGCATTTGCCTTGCTGCTGATCGACGTTGATCATTTCAAGCGGATCAACGATACCCATGGGCATGCCGTCGGGGACGATGTACTGCGCCAGCTCGCGCAGTTGATTCAGGACGCCACCCGCGCCACTGACTTCGTCGCCCGTTACGGCGGTGAAGAGTTTGCGGTGCTGTTGCCGGAAATCGAAGCGCCGGACAGCCCGGATGTGGTGGCCGAGAAGATTCGCGCGGCAATTGCCGGAGCGTATTTCGAGACCGCTGGGCAGGTCACGGTGAGTATTGGCGTCGGGCTCGTTGAAGCGTCGGACAGCGACACCACAGTGCTGATCAAGCGTGCGGATCAGCAGTTGTATCGGGCCAAGTCGTCGGGGCGCAATCGCGTGGCGTGACGGTGTAATGCGTCATGAGCCTTTCCAGAAAGCCACAACGCTCTTGATTAAATATCGACAGCCGCGCGCCCATGACCGTAATCTGCCCCACGAACGATGAATACAACGTATGCAGGTCATCAATGGCTGAGGTGCTGGACCGTTTCGACCAATGGCTGGCTCGGTTCGGCAAGCGTTACGTTCATCTGGACTCGGGAGATGACGATTTCCATGGCTTTATCATCGATGCTGAACAGGTCGCGGCAACCATCGAACTGGCGCGTGTCGCCGGTATCAATGCCAGTCTTGAGAGTTTCTGATTTCAGGTAAATATCCATGTCCATCACCGACAACCTGCTCGCCTTCACCTTCGCCGCCACGTTGCTCACGTTGACGCCCGGACTGGACACGGCCCTGGTATTGCGCACTGCAACGGTGGAGGGCAAGCAACAAGCGTTGCGCGCCACCCTGGGTATCAATGCCGGCTGCCTGCTGTGGGGTGCAGCGGTGGCCTTTGGGCTGGGCGCGTTGATTGCCGTGTCCGAGGTGGCCTTCAACGTCTTGAAGTACTGCGGCGCGGCTTACCTGGCGTGGCTGGGCTTGAACATGCTGGTGCGTCCGCGCAGTTCGCTGGCGTCCGTCGAGGCCGATGGAAAGCCCGGCGCCAACTGGTTCCTGAAAGGCATGATGGGCAACGTGCTCAACCCCAAGATCGGGATTTTCTACGTGTCTTTCCTGCCGCAGTTCATTCCCCAGGGGCATCCGCTGGTGGCGTGGACGTTCGGGCTGGTGAGCATCCACGTGGTGATCAGCCTGGCCTGGGCACTGATACTGATCGGTGCCACGCAGCCATTGGCCGGCATGCTGCGGCGTGAAAAGGTGATCAAGTGGATGGACCGCACCACCGGCATGATATTCGTGCTGTTCGCGGCCCGGCTGGCCTTCAGCAAGCGCTGAAGTCAGCGCCGGTCCCGATGCCGTACCAGGCCTTCCAGGGTAAACCGCGCCTGCATCAGCACCACATCCCGCACCAGTTCCATTTCCTTCTGGCTCACTTCGGTCCAGTTCAAGGCGGAGAGCAGCTTGGGTTTCTGCACCCGAAACGCCAGGCCCTGGGTGAACAGCGCCATCGAGTGGATCACCGTGCGCTCGTCGTCAACGGCAAGGCCGGCAACGCGCGCGATCAGCAGGCGGATCACGTTGGCGATGCGCGCCTTGAAGCGTTCCTCGAACGCCATGGTCGCGCTTTCAGGGCAGAGCCCGGCCTGATGGCGGTCAAGAAACGCCCGCCACGCGGTGGTCTGGGGACTGTCCTGGATCGTTGAAACCACCGCGCCGAGAATGCCCAGTGAGGCGTCGATCAACCTCTGATCGTCGACCCCGGGATCGGCCAGCGCACCTTCCGCGGCTTCAACGGTGGGCGCCATCTTCTGCCACAACAGCGCGATCAAGTGCTCGACGCATTCCAGGTACACGCCTTCCTTGCCATCGAAGTAGTACTGGATCGCGGGCGCATTGACGCCGGCAGCATTCGCGATGTCTCGCGTGGACGCGCCGTCGTAGCCACGCTCGCCAAATACCTCGACAGCCGCCTCGATAATGCGTGCGCGGGTTTCTTCACCCCGCTGATAACCCCCTTCGGCGGCCGGTTTGTGTCGTGCCATGTGCCACTCCATTTTTTTAACGTAACCAAAATATACCAGTTGACAAAAATTCGCGAAAAAACGAATTTATTCCAATTGATATAAAACTGGAGTGACTTGATGTCCGCTGCACCTCCCTCTCCTCAGGTCATTCCTGAAACCACCGTCAACGGCCAACGTGGCAAAGCCCGACGGATTCTACTGTCACTCGCCGGCGTGGCGCTGTTGGCCGGGCTGGCGTGGGGCGCCTGGTGGTGGCTCACCGGGCGCTTTATCGAGACCACCGACGACGCCTATCTGCAAGCCGACAGCATCAGCGTGGCGCCGAAGATCAACGGCTACGTCGCCGAGGTGCTGGTGGCCGACAACCAGAACGTGAAGCGTGGCGACGTGCTGGTGCGCCTGGATGCGCGCAAATACCAGGCAGTCAGTGACGAAGCCTCGGCGACGATTGCGGCCCGCGAGGCCGACTTTGCCAAGGCCCAGGCCGACCTGGTGCAACAGGACTCGACCATCGCCGAAGCACGCGCCCAACTGCAAGGCGCCCAGGCCGACGCCCAGCACGCGCAAACCGAAGTCGCACGTTATGCGCCGCTGGCGCGTTCCGGGGCCGAGCCGCAAGAACGCCTGGCGCAGCTCAACAACCAACTCGCCCAGGCCCGCAGCACCGTGGCCGCCAAGCAGGCCGCGTTGCGCTCCAGCCAGACCCGCTACGGCACCCTCGAAGCCCAGCTCAAGCAAGCCCAGGCGCAACTCGGCGTGGCCAAGGCCAGCGAAGCCCAGAGCCAGCTGGACGTGGACGACGCGGTGATTCGCAGCCCGCTCGATGGCCGCGTCGCTGATCGCGGTGTACGCGTCGGCCAATACGTGCAGCCAGGCACACGCTTGTTGACCGTGGTGCCGGTGAGCGCGATCTACCTGACCGCCAACTACAAGGAAACCCAGATCGGCGAGATGCGCGCCGGGCAGACCGTCACCGTGCATGTGGACGCACTGCCAGGCCATGATATTCAGGGCCATATCGACAGCCTGTCCCCCGGCACCGGCGCACAGTTCGCGTTGCTGCCGCCGTCCAACGCCACCGGCAACTTCACCAAGATCGTGCAGCGGGTGCCGGTGCGGATTTCCCTGGATGTACCGGATGACGACGTGCGCCAGGCACTGGTGCCCGGCTTGTCCGCCACCGTGGAAGTCGACACCCGCACCCACAAGGCAGACGCCAACCATGGCTGAAGCCATCTTGACCGAAGTGCCCGCGGACAAACCGCGCAACGCTTCGCTGACCGACTGGATCGCAGTCGCCGCCGGCTCGCTGGGCGCCTTGCTGGCGACCCTGGACATCTCGATCACAAACTCGGCGCTGCCGCAGATCCAGGGCCAGATCGGCGCGACCGGTACCGAGGGCACATGGATCGCCACCGGTTACCTGATGTCGGAAATCGTCATGATTCCCCTCGCCGCCTGGCTGACCCGGGTATTCGGCCTGCGCCGGTTCCTGATCGGCACCGCGTTGATGTTCACGTTTTTCTCGATGTTCTGCGGGTTGTCTTCAAGCCTCGGCGCGATGATCGCCGGGCGTATCGGCCAGGGTTTTGCCGGCGGTGCGATGATCCCGACCGCGCAGACCATCGTGCGCACCCGCCTGCCTGCCCATCAGTTGGCAATCGGCACCACGATGTTCGGCATGACGGTGATCCTCGGCCCGCTGCTGGGCCCGGTGATTGGCGGCTGGCTCACGGAAAATATCAACTGGCGCTGGTGCTTCTTCATCAACCTGCCCGTCAGCATCACCTTGATCACCTTGCTGATCACCGGCCTGCCCAGCGACCGCATGAACCTCCAGCAATTCATCAAGGCCGACTGGCTGGGCATCATTGGCCTGGCCATGGGCCTGAGTTCGCTCACCGTGGTGCTGGAAGAAGGCCAGCGCGAACACTGGTTCGATTCGCAGTTGATCATCTGGCTGAGCATCACGATGGTCATCGGCTTCTTCCTGATTGCCGTCGGGCAAGTCCGCTCGAGTACGCCGATCCTGCGCCTGCAACTGGTGCTCAACCGCAGCTTTGGCAGCGTGCTGCTGATCGCCACGGCGGTCGGCGCCGGGCTCTATGGCACGGCGTACCTGGTGCCGCAGTTCCTCGGCATCCTGTCGGGCTATAACGCGCAACAGTCGGGTTCGATCATGTTGCTGTCGGGGATCCCGGCGTTCCTGCTGATGCCGATACTGCCGCGAATGCTTGGCCGCCTGGACCTGCGGATGATGGTCGGCGTGGGTTTGTTGATGTACTGGGCCAGCTGTTTTCTCGACACCCAGCTCACCGCCCAGAGCGTCGGCCATGATTTCTACTGGTCGCAGATCCTGCGGGGCTTCGGGCAGATCCTGGTGATGATGCCCCTCAGCCAACTGTCGATGCGCTCGGTGGAAACCCGCGATGCGGGTGATGCGGCCGGGCTCTACAACATGTCACGCAACCTCGGCGGTACCTTGGGGCTGGCGCTGCTCGGCGTACTGATGGACCGGCGCAGCCACTTCCACGACGACATGTTGCGCGAAGGCATCCAGGCCAACACCCAGTTGACCCAGGATCAAATGGCGAGCGATACCGCCAGCTACCTGGCGCAAACCGGCGACCCGTCCACGGCCTCGCTGCAGGCCCTCAGCCATCTGGCCAACGACATCGCGCAACAAGCGGCGGTGATGGCCTACAACGACGCGTTCTACGTGCTGGGACTCGCCATGCTGGCGTGCCTTCCCCTGATCTTCATCCTGAAAAAGCGCGCGGCGCAGGCAGGCCAACGAACATGATTTATCGCTCACTTCCCTTGCTCTTCACCGTCGGCCTGCTGACGGCGTGTACCGTGGGGCCGGACTACCAGGGCGCGCCGGATGCCTCGCCAAAGACCCTCGCGGCCGGGCGCTTGCCCCACGCCGACATAGGCCTGCCGCGCACACCCGCGGTCGCCCAGTGGTGGCAAGCCCTGGGCGATCCGCAGCTCAACCAATTGGTGGCCCAGGCCCTGCAAAACAGTCCGGACATGGCGACCGCCCAGGCGCGACTCAAGCAGTCGCGAGCCAGCTTGAGTGGCGCCAACGCCAACGCCCTGCCCAAGATCACCGGCGATGCAGCGATGCTGAAGCTGCGTTCCCCCGACACCTCGGCGCTGGGTGGCAGCAGTGGCGGTGGTCGCGGGCCATTGAGCCTTTACCTCGCCGGCTTTGATGCCAGCTGGGAAGCCGACCTGTTCGGCGGCACCCGGCGTGCAATCGAGGCGGCCCAGGCGGAAAACGACGCCTCGCAGGCGCAACTGGCCGATGCCCAGGTGCAACTGGCAGCCGAGGTGGTGCAGACCTATGCCGACGTGCGTGACCAGCAGGCGCGACTGGCACTGGTGGACGCCAGTGTCGAGATTGAGGAACAGGCGCTGGACCTGACCCAGCAGCGAAGCAGCCGTGGCGTGGCCTCGCAGTTACAGCTGGAGCAGGTCCTGACCCAGGCCGAAAACACCCGGTCCCAACGCCTGCCGCTGCAAGCGTCAATCGTCGAAGCGATTGACCAGTTGAACCTGCTCTGCGGCCTGGAACCGGGCGAGTTGGACGCGAGCCTCAACACTCCCCGCGCCCTGCCCGCTATCCCTAGCCAGGTACCCTTTGCCGACCCGGCGGCGATCCTGAAAGCACGCCCGGATATCCGGGTGGCCGAGCGCCAACTGGCTTCCAGCAACGCGCAGATCGGCGAGAAAACCGCCGACTGGTTTCCCAAGCTCAGCCTGATGGGCGACTTGTCGTTCTCGGCGGCCGATCCCGGGCACCTGGCGCGCAAGGACAGCGGCACCTGGCTGCTGTTGCCGCGGCTGACCTGGAACGCATTGGATTTCGGCCGGGTGGCGGCCAGTGTCAAAGGTGCGGAAGCCGGGCGCGACGAGGCCCTGGCCCATTACAAAAGCGTGGTGTTGAGTGCGTTGCGTGATGCGGATGTGGCCCTGGCGCGGTATGGCAACCAGCGGCAGAACGTGGTGCTGCTGCGTAACGTGGAATCTTCGGCGGTACGGGCTGCGGACCTGACGCGCCAGCGTTATAAGGCAGGTACGGCGAGCACGCTGGATTGGCTGGACGCGGAACGTACGCGGTACCAGGCGCAGGAAAGCCGGATTTCCGGGGATGCGCTGTTGCTCAAGGACTTTGCGTCATTGCACAAGGCGCTGGGGTTGGGATGGACGTTGTAAGAGCCAGAGCAAGCAATCAATAACCTGTGGCGAGGGAGCTTGCTCCCGCTGGACTGCGTAGCAGTCCCAATTTCTGGGGCCGCTTCGCGACCCAGCGGGAGCAAGCTCCCTCGCCACAGGTACAATATCTTCCCTGACAGGTATGGGTCAGCGCGCGGTATTGGCCCGCGCCGCGTGCAGCTTCTTGTAGCTGTCGATCAACCGCAGGTGCCGGTCCAGCCCTTCCAGCTTCATGCTCGTCGGCGTCAAACCATAGAACCGCACACTGCCATTCACCGACCCAATCGCCGCGTCCATCCGCTCGTTGCCAAACATCCGGCGGAAATTCACTTCGTAGTCCGCCAGTTCCAGGTCTTCGTCCAGCTCCATCTCCAGCACCGCATTCACAGCCTGATAGAACAAGCCGCGCTCGACGGTGTTGTCGTTGTACTGCTGGAACATCTCCACCAGTTCCTTGGCTTCTTCGAACTGCTGCAGGGCCAGATAAATCAGCAGCTTCAATTCCAGGATGGTCAGTTGACCCCACGCCGTATTGTCATCGAACTCGATGCCGATCAAGGTGGTGATGTCGGTGTAGTCGTCCAGCTCGCTTTCCACCAGACGCTCAACCAACCCCTTCAATTCCGCTTCGTCGAGGCGATGCAGGTTCAGGATGTCCTCGCGGAAAAACAGCGCCTTGTTGGTGTTGTCCCAGATCAGGTCGTCGATCGGGTAGATCTCCGAATAGTCGGGCACCAGGATGCGGCAGGCGGTCGCGCCGATGTGCTCGTACACCGCCATGTAGACTTCCTTGCCCATGCCTTCGAGGATGCCGAACAAGGTTGCAGCCTCTTCGGCGTTGGAGTTTTCACCCTGGCCGGAGAAGTCCCATTCGACGAACTCGTAATCCGACTTCGAGCTGAAGAAGCGCCACGACACCACGCCGCTGGAGTCGATGAAGTGCTCGACAAAGTTGTTCGGTTCGGTCACCGCATGGCCTTCAAACGTCGGCTGCGGCAGATCGTTCAGGCCTTCAAAGCTGCGGCCTTGCAGCAGTTCGGTGAGGCTGCGTTCCAACGCCACTTCCAGGCTGGGGTGCGCGCCGAACGAGGCGAATACGCCGCCGGTGCGTGGGTTCATCAACGTCACGCACATCACCGGGAATTCACCGCCCAGGGACGCATCCTTCACCAGTACCGGAAAGCCCTGGGCTTCCAGGCCCTGGATACCAGCCAGGATACCGGGGAATTTCGCCAGCACTTCCTGCGGTACATCCGGCAGCGCGAATTCACCTTCGATGATTTCGCGTTTTACCGCGCGTTCGAAGATTTCCGACAGGCACTGCACTTGCGCTTCAGCCAGGGTGTTACCGGCACTCATGCCGTTGCTGAGGTACAGGTTCTCGATCAGGTTGGACGGGAAATACACCACCTCGCCATCGGACTGGCGCACGAACGGCAGCGAAACAATGCCGCGTTCTTCGTTGCCGGAGTTGGTGTCGTAGAGGTGTGAGCCGCGCAGCTCGCCGTCACGGTTGTAGATGTGCAGGCAATGCGCGTCGAGTATCTCCGGTGGCAGTTCGTCCTTGCGGCCAGGCTTGAACCAGCGCTCGTCCGGGTAATGCACAAACGCCGCGTTGGCGATGTCTTCACCCCAGAACTGGTCGTTGTAGAAGAAGTTGCAGTTCAGCCGCTCGATAAACTCGCCCAATGCCGACGCCAAGGCGCCTTCCTTGGTCGCGCCCTTGCCGTTGGTAAAACACATCGGCGAGTGCGCATCGCGGATATGCAGCGACCACACGTTGGGCACGATATTGCGCCACGAAGCGATCTCGATCTTCATGCCCAGGCCCGCCAGAATGGCCGACATGTTGGCGATGGTTGTTTCCAGCGGCAGGTCCTTGCCCGCGATGTAGGTGCCCGCGTCGGACGCCGCGCTCGGCATCAGCAATGCCTGGGCATCGGCATCCAGGTTTTCCACTTCCTCGATGACAAACTCCGGCCCGGCCTGCACGACTTTTTTCACGGTGCAGCGGTCGATGGAACGCAGGATGCCCTGGCGGTCTTTATCGGAGATGTCCGCCGGCAACTCGACCTGGATCTTGAAGATCTGGTTGTAGCGATTTTCCGGGTCGACAATGTTGTTCTGGGACAGGCGAATGTTGTCGGTAGGGATGTTGCGGGTTTCGCAGTACAACTTCACAAAGTAAGCCGCACACAACGCCGACGACGCCAGGAAGTAATCGAACGGACCGGGGGCCGAGCCATCGCCCTTGTAGCGAATAGGCTGATCGGCCACCACGGTGAAGTCGTCGAACTTGGCTTCAAGTCGAAGGTTGTCGAGAAAATTGACCTTGATTTCCATGCGGGATTACCAGAATAGCGAGCAAAATATGGCCGCCATTATCCGGGTTTTGAGGCGTAAGTCTTGTGCTTTCGGGCCTGGCCGATCGTTGGCGATGGGTATCAGCCGTGTTGAAAGTCCGCAATCTGCTGCCACATCGCGATCGGGTTGGAGTACATCGGGAAGTGCCCGCACCGGGCAATCGGCGCCAACCGCACGCCTTGCGCCTGGATATGCGCCAGGTACGACAAATGGGCATTCTGCTCGCCGTACATGAACATGCGCGGGCATTCCAGGCCGAGGAACTTGCCCATCAAGTCGGCGTTATCCGACAGTTCGACCATCGACTGGAAGATCCCCCGCACCGCCCCGGCACGCACCTTGTGCCGCAGGCTCGCCGAATACAGCGCGCTGGCGTAGGCCGGTGCCTGCCGGGTGCGTTCGATAAAGGCGCTGAAAAACGCCTCGGGATCGTCCGCCGGGTAGTCGACGATCTGCCGGCTGAGAAAGCAGTCTTCCGGGGCGATATTGCCTTCGATATCGACAAAGCTCAGCACCCGGCCCGGGAACTGGTGCGCCAACATCAGCGCGGTGAGGCCGCCCATGGAATGGCCTACCAGATGGAAGCGCTCGATGTTGAAATGCTCCAGCACCTGCAAGGCGGTTTGCAGCAGGAACGGGATGGAGATCTTTGACAGGTCATCGCAATGGCTCTCACCGCAACCCGGGGCGTCATAAGCCAAAAATGGATGACCGTCGAAGGCAGTTTGCTGGACGATGTCGGCGTAGTCTTCCTTGGTCGAGCCAAAGCCATGCAGGAACACGATTGGCGCCAGGGTACCCGCGCGGTGGATCGCGGCGATGTTCAACGGCACATCGGCGACGACGATGGGGAGTTGTGTGTGGGTGAATGGCATGGTGAAGACTCCCTGAAAAACCGATTGGCGGCTCAAAAGCCGTTAATTTCAACGGTATTCAGGTTTCTGTAAATTCCTGATTCGGGAAGGTATTCATAGGCTGATCGTATGAGTCGTTCCATAACGCCCTACCCCGCACTCAATCCCCACAACACGTCCAACACATGTTGCGTAGGCCGCTCAACCTCCCCGGCGCGATGGGCGATCCCCAGTTGGCGCCACAGCAACGGTTGCAACGGCCGCATCGCAATCCGGGTGTCGTGCAAGGGCGTGGACGCTTCATGGGGCAACAACGTGGCCCCGTAACCGGCGGCCACCAGGCTTTTGATTGCGTCGTTGTAATTCAGCTGAATACGCGCCGTCGGCTGGTAGCCGTCATTGGCAAACCACTCCGAGGTCAGGCGCGAAAGCCGGGTGGTGCCGTCATTCAGTATCAACGGTTGTGCGGCCAGCCAGGCGGGGGTCACCACTTCCGGGCATTCCCGACGCGCCGGCAAAAACGCCATGACCGGGTCGCGCCGCCAGGGCTCGATCCGCAAGCCCTTCACCGGTGCCTGGGGCAGCGCCACCAGGCCGATCTCCAGGGCGCCCTCGGCCAGCTTCTTCAATGTGTCCTGCGACGTGAGCACCGCCACCTGCACATCAATGGCGGGATGATGTTGGCTCAAGGTTTCCAGGGCTTGCGGCAGCAACTGTGCGATGGCTCCGGTTGAGGCTCCCAGGCGCACCCGCCCCGCCAGCCCCTGCACCTGTCGCTCCACGTCTTCAAGCGCCTGCTCGGCATCCGCCAACAAGCGGCGCGCGCGCTCCACCAGGGTTTCGCCAATCGCTGAAGGCTGCACCCGCCCACGGGTACGCGATAGCAGCTTGCCGCCCACTCGCGCCTCCAGGTCGGCGATATGCAGGCTGACGGTGGGTGGCGCCAGGTTGAGCATGCGGGCTGCTTCGGCGAACGAACCGAGGTCGGCAATTGCCACCAACGTACGCAGGCGGTCCAGGCTGATTTCGCGCATGGGTCAATCCTCGTTCATAAAACCTGAACTTCATCGTTTGGAAATTCAACTTTTCCTATCCTAGCGGCTCGCCGAAGATTGGAACACCTGATTTCCTATCCGAGTGCATCCCATGGCAAATCCTCTTGTATTCATCGACGGCGACCAAGGCACCACCGGGCTGCAGATCCATCAACGCCTGCGCGACCGCACCGATCTGCAACTGATCACCCTCAGCCCTGAACACCGCAAGGACCCGCAGCAGCGCGCCGAGATGATCAACGCCTGCGATATCGCGATTCTCTGCCTGCCCGACGACGCCGCACGGGACGCCGTCGCCAGCATCCATAATCCGGCCGTGCGGGTGATCGACGCGAGTTCGGCACACCGCACTCATCCCGACTGGACCTACGGTTTCGCCGAGATGAACCCGCAACAGGCGCAACGCATTGCCACGGCGCAGCGGGTGAGCAATCCCGGTTGCTATCCCACCGGCGCGATTGGTCTGTTGCGCCCGTTGCTTGAGGCCGGGCTGCTGCCCGGGGACTACCCGACGACCATTCATGCCGTCTCGGGCTATTCCGGCAAGGGCCGCGCCGGGGTGCAGGAACATGAGGGCACCGACGGCTCGCAGGCGCCCGCGTTCCTGGTGTATGGGCTGGGGCTGGCACACAAGCATGTGCCGGAGATTCAGCAGCAAAGCGGGCTGACGCAGCCGCCGCTGTTTGTGCCGGCCTACGGGGCGTTCCGCCAGGGCATCGTGCTGACCATCCCGCTGCAACTGCGGCTGTTGGCCCCGGGCGTGGACGCCGCGCGGTTGCATGCCTGCCTGTCGCAGCACTACCGCGATACCCGTCACGTACAGGTGCTGTCGATGCAGGCTGCGAGGGGGTTGACCTACCTCGACCCTCAAGCGCTGAACGGCACGGACGATGTGCGTTTGATCGTGCGTGAAAACCACGAGACGGGCCAGGTCCTGCTGGCGGCGGTGTTCGACAACCTCGGCAAGGGCGCCGCAGGTGCCGCCGTGCAAAACCTGGATTTGATGATCAAGCCGAGACCGTAGCGATAAAGGCGCGCAGGTCCGCCAGCATCAACGCCGGCTGCTCCCAGGCCGCGAAGTGACCGCCGGCGGGCATCTCGCTCCAGTGCACGATGTTGAAGGTCTTTTCGGCAAATGAGCGCGGCGGCGGCACGAACACCGGGTCACGAAAGGCGGCAAATCCGGTCGGCACCTGGATGTGGGTGCCGGCCGGGAATTTTGATGACCCCTCAAGGCGCTTGCCGTGATACATCCACGTCGCGGTGACCATGGAAGACGGCGCGAGATACAACATGATGTTGGTCAGCAGTTGCTCCTCGGTAAAGGTGCCCCAGAGATCCGGACTGCCATCGGCGGTAGTGGGCAGATCGGCCCATGTGCCGATTTTTTCGAGGATCCATCCCGCGGCCCCCACCGGGCTGTCGGCCAGCGCGACACCCAGGGTCTGCGGGCGGGTTTCCTGCTGGTGGTTGTAGCCGGTTTCCCAGTCGATCAGCACGTCACGCCGGGCGATGAAAGCCTCCTCCTCCGGCGTGGTCGCAACGGTGCCCTGGGCCAGCAGGTCGGCCATGTTCAGGTGAATCCCCAGTAACGCCTCGGGCCGATCGTGGGCCATCCAACCGGCGATGCCCGAACCCCAGTCGCCGCCCTGAACGATGAAGCGGGTTGGCCCGAACAGCCGGGCCATCAGCCCATGCATGAGTTCGCCCGCCCGACGTGGGCCAATCACTCCGGTGATCGGCCTGGAGAATGCAAACCCCGGAAGCGACGGCACGATCACATCGTGTCCGTCAGCCGCCAGCGGTTCCAGCAGCGCCTCGAACTCCAGGTACGAACCTGGCCAGCCATGGAGCAGCAGGATCGGCGGCCTGGAACCGTCGCCCCGCACATGGAGAAAATGCAGGTGCTCGCCCTCAATCTCGGTGATGAAGTTGGGCAGTTGGTTGAGGTGTTTTTCGACCCGGCGCCAATCATAGGATTCCAGCCAGTAAGCGACCAGGCGCTGAAGGTCGCGCACGCCTACGCCCGACTTCCACCCTCCCAAATCGGGAAGCTGGGTCCAATCGTAGGCGGCGACTTTGTCGCGGATGGCCACGAGGCGTTCGTCGGGGATATTGATGGTGTAGGGCAAGATCATGGGATTCTCCTGGTGAGTTTCCGTATTACATTGCTTTACGCAATACTGAACCCGACAAAAACCGATGTGAACCCCATTACGCCGCTCAAGGCCTTTGCGAAAAACGCACAAGTGAGTTTCCCGTGGACATAACGGACGAACTGGAAATCTTTACCCTCGTGGCCGAGACCGCGAGTTTCTCGGCGGCCGCGCGTCGCTTGAACCTTGCGCCCTCCTCCATCGCGCGGGTGCTGGACCGCATGGAGGCCCGGCTGGGCGTACGCCTGTTGTTGCGAACCACGCGCTCACTGACCGTGACCCCGGAGGGCGCCGCCTATCTGTCGTGCGCCCGGCGGATCCTCACGGACCTGCGGGAAACCGAACAGCAGATTACCGACCAGAGTTCACCCCGCGGGCGCCTGCGTGTCAGCAGTTCGCTGCTGTATGGCAGGACCTTCGTGATCCCGTTGTTGGGCGAGTTCATTCAGCGTTACCCGGACATCCTGGTAGACATCAACCTGACCGACACCGTGGTCGACATCGCCGCCGGGCAAGCCGACGTCGCAGTGCGATTGGGCCCGCTGCCCGACAGCAGCCTGACGTCCCGCTGGCTGGGCGCCACCCACAAGGTCATCATTGCTGCGCCGAGCTATCTGGCACGACGCGGCACGCCGCAGGTGCCGGAAGACCTGCTGGATCACGACTGCATCGGTTTCAACTTCAAGCGTGCGGCGCCCACCTGGCCGTTTCGCAAGGATGGCCACGACTATTCACTGACGATCAAGGGCCATGTCGAAACCAATAACGGTGACACCCAGGGCCAATTGGCGGCCGAGGGCATCGGCATCGCGCGGGTCTGCGCCGAGACCGTGGCGGACGCCATTCAGGCGGGTCGGCTGGTGCCGCTGCTGGAGGCATTCAATCCCGGCGATGGCGAAGAGATCCATGCCGTGTTCCTGGGCGGTACCCACACGCCGGCGCGGGTCCGGTGCTTTGTCGACTACCTGGTTGAGCGGTTCCAGTAGGCGCGAAATCCCATGACTACTCGGCAACGAGTTCGACGTAGCTCGACTCCCCACCGCCCTCTGCGCCCGACAGCCAACCCCAGACGAAGGCCAGGGTGGTACGCCCGGCGTCATCCACGCCTACCGTGCCCCGGGACCAGCCGGCAAGAATCTCGCCCTCGGTGGTCAGGCATTGATACAGCAACTCGATGGTATCGGGGCCTGTGGCGCGCCCGACTTGATTGCCCATGCGAATCCGGCCGCCCTGGTAGGTGCCCCAGATGGCGTTTTCATCGACGTGGTAATGAAACACGGTGCCTGTACCGGACACACCATGGGTGTTGCCCGCGACGATAAACCGGCGGTTGTCCAGGCGTTCGCTGATTTGGCAAAAGGCGTTTGGCATTGACAGGCGCTTCCTTGGTCGAGAGGGTCCATTCCGGGGCGCCCAACCTACCTCATATGGCTTTTGTCGGTCATGTAAAACCTGCACAATTGTGGGCTTTTCCGCGAAAGGACGCCCCTTCATGCAACGCATCGTGATACTCGGTAATGCCGGCAGCGGAAAATCCACCCTCTCCCGCGCCCTCGGCCAACGCCTGGGCCTGCCCGTGGTGCACCTGGACACCCTGTTCTGGTCACCCGGCTGGGTCGAACCCGACGCCGAGCAGTTCCGTACCCGCGTGCGTGACGCCGTTGCCGCCGATGGCTGGGTGTGTGAAGGTAACTATGCGCGGCGCACGTTCGACCTGCGCCTGCCCCGTGCCGATTTGATCATCTGGCTCGACACGCCACGGCTCACCTGCTTTACCCGGGTGATCCTGCGCAGTGCGCTGAACCGCCCGCGCCCGGATATTCCCGCCGGCTGTACCGAGACACTCGACCGGGAGTTCCTGACATTCCTGAAGTACGTGTGGACGTTTGATCGCGGCCACCGGCCAGGTATCGAGGCGGTGCGGTTGGCGGCAGGCCCGTCGGTGCCCGTGGTGCACTTGCGCGGTGGCCGGCAGATCGCCGAGTTTCTCGAGCGCTTGCCCGCAGCATCTGAAGGCTGCCTTGAATAGAGGGAGCAGGAGCGTTGGCCGCGATAGTGGGTCGTCTTGCCAGTGAAGAAATCAATGATGGCAAGACTTCCACCGCTTTCGGGCCATGCCGTCCTGACAGGTTTTTTCAACTGTAGGATCTTGTTGGCAGCCGCTCCCTCGTGCGACCTGAAGAAGCCCCTATCTGGATCTCAAGTACCGATAGAGCGTCTGCCGACTGATTTCAAAATCACGCGCCAATTTGGATCTACTTTCTCCTGCAGTGGCCCGGTCAATCAAGTTTACAACCTGATTGTCAGACAGCTTTTTCTTGCGACCTCTATAAGTCCCACGATTCTTTGCACTGGCAATTCCCGCCGCCTGTCTTTCCCTCATCGCAGCGCGCTCGAACTCTGCAATCAGCTCCATTACCGCAATGATCGACTCCACGACTTCAAGACAGTCATGCCGGAAAACCAGGTTTTCGTTCAAACACTCCAACGTGACCTGCTTTTCAATCAACCGGCGAATGATGGCGCACAGCTCCTCCGTGCTTGAAGTCAGCGCTGCCATGCTGTCCACCACCACGGTATCCCCGCACTGCAGGTAGCGGAGTAGCCTTTCCAGGCCTGCAGGATTCGCGGCATTGTCTGCCGGCTCATCGCAAAACACGGCATCAAATACATCGTCGCTTGTTATTTTCTCTACGGGGCCCTTGGGCTCTGTTAGAGCGCGCCGGACATATTTGATGCGATGCAATCTCATGGTGCCTCCTTGGCAATACTTGTACAGCGTCATTTTATACTTGTACAAACTGTAACTAAATCATCAATTCCTTACACCGCACTTGTAACACTGAACCCACCCAAAATACACAGTTGCAAAGAGTTGAACTTCCCTTATCATTTTGAAGCATGGAATTCTAACAAGCTTTTCGCAAAAAAGTCGATTTCGTATTCCTTGAATGCCCCGTGCAATTCAAGCAACCCATATGAGTATCTACTGTTTTACAGCTCCAATAATTGACATGACCGGCTTGACGCGGCTGTTAATTTCTCGATGCAATCAGAGGATGAATGGATGAATGTCTTGGAAGGCGCCATCGAAATTGATCGCCCAACTACCGATCAGGAAAAGATTGATAAGGTAACCCGCAGTATTACCGATCATGGGAACTACCTGCGAAAGCGTTATCCGATCCTGCAGCACCAGGATGCTCTGGGCGCGAGTGTCATGGCGTTTTCCCTGATAGGGATGGTCATTACGGGAGGGCTCTATCTAAAGGGTTTTATCCCCGCATGGATGTGTATTCTGGTCAATGCGCTGCTGACTTCGTTCATTCATGAAATCGAACACGACCTGATTCATCGCCTTTATTTTAGAAAACAGCCGCTGGCCCATAATGCCATGATGCTCTTCTGCTGGCTGGCACGCCCGGGTATGCCGAGCCCGTGGCTAAGACGCAGTCTGCACTTTCATCACCATAAGGAGTCCGGAACTGATACTGATGTTGAAGCCTGGATCACCACGAGTGGCAGTCCTTGGGGAATACTGCGATTACTGAAACTGGTGGACGGCTTTGTATTTGGTTTTCTAAATGCGGTGTTTGCCCCGGGATGGCGGCAAAAGGTAAAATTGTTAGGCAAGATCATTCGGCTCAATACACCATTCGGGCTTCTGTATTGGGGGTGCTGGTATGTGTTCCTCGGCTACCACCTGTATGTCTGGCTTGGGTCAATTACCGGGATGGAGGTTCACAGCTCTGCTACGACGCTGGAATTAATGGATATCGCAAATAGTGCAGTGGTTATTCTTATAGCGCCCAATATGATACGGCAGTTCTGCCTGTTCTTTATAAGTTCAAATATGCACTATTACGGCGATGTTGCCCCGCGTAACGCATTACAACAAACCCAGGTGATGAACCCTTGGTGGCTGTGGCCGTTCCAGTTGTTCTGTTTTAACTTTGGCAGCACTCACAGCATCCATCACTTCGTGGTGAGAGACCCGTTTTATCTGCGTCAGATGACGGCACCTCATGCTCATAAAGTCATGGCCCAGGCCGGTGTCAGGTTCAATGACTTCGGCACCTACAAACGAGCCAATCGCTTTTCCATGGAGCACTCCCAAACTCGGTCTCGTGGGTGAATTCCTCCACAACCATTATCCGTGCTCGGCAAGTATCAAGGGCCGCACTTCAAATACGAGGACGTTGAGGTATGAAAGCGCAAGGGATATGTGCGAAGCAGTTTGAAGCGGTCAAGCAGGCCTTCGAGGACATGTTCGATGATCCGCAGGAACGTGGGGCCGGCCTGTGCGTGCAGGTAGGCGCAGAGATCGTTGTCGACCTGTGGGCCGGCATGGCAGACCAGGCGGGCACGAAACCCTGGACCCGCGATACGCTGGCCAATACCTTCTGCGTAATAAAACCCTATGTCGCGGTGGCCGTCCTGATGTTGGTTGAGGCGGGCAAGCTGGAGCTGGATGCACCCGTGGCCCGTTACTGGCCCGAGTTCGCCCGGAGCGGGAAAGCAAAGGTCACCCTGCGCCAGGTGATGAACCATACCGCAGGCCTGCCGGCGCTGCGGGGGCCCGGCCATAACCCCATGATGTATGACTGGGAGCACATGCTGCGACTGCTGGAGGCCGAGCCGCTGTGGTGGGCACCGGGAACAGACCTGGGCTACGGCACCACCACGTTTGGCTGGATCCTCGGCGAGTTGATTCGCCGGGTGGACGGACGAGATCCCTGTGTGTTTATCCACGAAGAGATTCTCGATCCCCATGAGTTGGACGTGCACCTTGGCGTGAACGAAGAACACTTTCACCGTATCGCGCGTTTCGACAGTGCCACGGGACGAGTCGGTGACCCTTACTCGCAGGCGTTGCGAACCGTGGTGAAAAACGAGCCGTCGCATATCGCGACGCTCGCCTTCACCAACCCCGGAATGGTGCCCAGACGAACCAGTGACCCTCGCTGGTGGGCCTACCGGCAACCCGCCGTGTGTGGACACGGTTCGGCTCACGGCCTGGCCGGTTTCTACAGTGCATTGATGGCAGGAAACTTTATCGGTCCCGAGCTGCTTACTGAATACAGCCGTGAGCACAGTCATGGCATGGATCGAGTATGGATGCGCCCCATGCGTTATGGATTGGGTTGCATGCTCGAGCAGCAACGCGACCCGACGGCTTCCCATGCAATGGGCCCGAACACCTTTGGCCATATCGGGCTTGGTGGCCCGATCAGTTTCGCTGATCCCGAAAAACAAGTGAGCTTCGGTTTTGTCACCACGACTTCGGGCAGCCATTCGATGATTGATCCACGCCCACGCCGACTTTCATCCCTTGTCTATGCGGCGCTTTGAGAGCAAGGGGCGGATCTGTTCATCTGAGGCTTTCAAGGGGGCGCACTACTGCCGAATGCAACGCAGCAAGTTTGTGGCAAGACACAAGTGGCTGATGGCAAACCGAAACCTTCCCCTCCCGGCCAACAATGAGTCATTGGCTTATGAACGAAGGCTGGTACAACGACGACATGATTTATTTATAAATAAATTCATACGCCTCGATATAAGAACCTATCTTGTTTGAATGAGCAGTCACCCACACTGCATTCATGCCTGTCTTTCTTTGATCGTTGAATTTCGACTGAGTGGTACAAAGCGTAACCCAGCGCTCAGTCTCTAAATCCTTAATCCGCAGACCCGCCTCACAACGACTGAACTTTCCAACGTAGGGCCCCGGAGTCACCAGCTCGTAAGGTGACGCATACTGAACAATGTCGCCGGGCAACAGGTACGTAACGACGTCATAACTGTGCAAGGACAAAATCAGACCCAGGCAAAAGCCACCAAAAAAAGATTCTCCAACACGGTTCGGGTTTCTTACAGCCGGACGATAGTAGGTGGCCCTTGCAGCAAAAAAGAGTCCACCCAGACAACCAATGACTATATAGGTCGTCCACTCGGGAATCGATGGCATTAAAACCGTTCGCATTACAATGCGACCGGCCCAGAGCGTATAAGCAATCCATGCTCCAAATAACAGACACACCACCAACAACAAGGTTCTTTTCTTTGATTTGTTTTCAAATGAAGGATATTCCATTCCCTGCCTACTCTATTTTTAATTCCCGGGAAAAGCGCTTCGTGCTTCACGCCAACTTCCTTTACCCGATTGGCATGCCGGACATATTAACGATATGAGCGTCATGGTGACCGATCTATTTACCCACGACTCACAGACATGGCCAGAGCGCCATCGGTTCTACCCATTAGCGCAAATTGTTCAACCGCCTCACATCCCTTATCCTCGTGGCCTTACCTGCCAGCGCCCGCCGGAGCCCCCCATGGACCTCGCCACCCTCACCCTCTTCCTCCCGGCCTGCTTCGCCCTGAACATGGCGCCAGGCCCGAACAACCTGCTGTCCGTGAGCAACTCCACCCGCTACGGCTACCGCACTTCGTGCCTGGCAGGCGTCGGGCGACTGCTGGCCTTTGCCGGGATGATCGCCCTCGCGTCCGCCGGGCTGGCGGTGGTGCTGCAAACCTCGGAGTTGCTGTTCTACGGGATCAAGATCCTGGGGGCGGCGTATCTATTCTATCTGGCGTATCAACTGTGGCGGTCCAATCCGCACGCGGAGGCTGAGTCGACAGCGCCCAAGGCGGGCTTGTGGGCCTTGGCGCGACAGGAGTTCCTGGTGGCCGCCGGCAATCCCAAGGCAATCTTGATATTTACCGCCTTCCTGCCGCAATTCGTCGACCCGGCACGTCCGATCACGCCGCAATTCGCCCTGCTGGGAGCGATGTTTCTGGCGCTGGAATGGTTCGCCATCAGCGCCTACGCCTATATGGGTTTGCATATGCGCCGCTGGTTCGCGCGGCCTCGGGGCAAGCGGATTTTCAACCGCTGCTGTGCGGGGTTGTTGTCGGCCGCCGCGACGGTATTGCTGATGGCGCGCAGGGCCTGAGCACTGCGAAAAACCGGCGAAAACGCTTACAATCGCCGTCTCACCGCAACTCAGGCAGGCCAGTTCGCCCATGGCGCTCGACCCCATCACCATACTGGTCCTCACCATCGCACTGGCAGGCGCCGCCGCGCTGTACCTGGCCGTCGAGTGGCGCAATGTCCGCGAGCCATCGCTGCTGTACTGGACTGCCGGTTTCGCCATCATCAGCGTGGGCAGCACCCTGGCGCTGTTGCGGGCCAGCGGCCTGGTGTTGATCGGCATCTGGTTCGCCAACGGGTTGCTGATCACCGCCCACTGGCTGTTCCTGCTGGGCGTTGCGCGTTTCACCCAGGTGCGCCTGTCTCGCGCCTGGTACCTGATGTTCGTGGCCTGGTTTGCCATGCTGCTGTTGCCGGAAGGACAGTCGTGGTCCAGGGCCATGCTGCTGGCCAACTCGCTGCTGGTTGCCCTGCCGACCCTGCGGGCCAGTTTCCTGTTGCGCCCCCATGGCCGATCACTCAGCGTGGGCGCGGTGCAACTGCGCTATGTGCTGCTGGCCCACGGGCTGTTCTATCTGGCCAAGTCGCTGGTGGCGATCGTGCCGGGGACACTGATCGACCTGACGGCGTTTCGTGGCGAGATCATTCAGGTGTCGCTGGTGGAAGGCGCCATGGCGATCATGCTGATTGCATTGTCGATGACCGGCACCGAGCGCTACCGCCGTGAGGAACAGATTGCACGGTTGGCCGCCCGCGACCCGTTGACCGCGCTGTATAACCGCCGCGCCCTTGAAATGCGCGCGCCGAACCTGCTGAGCGAGGTCTCGCAGGCCCGGCCGGGTGCCCTGCTGTTGATCGACATCGACAATTTCAAGCTGATCAACGACCTGTACGGCCATACCGCGGGCGACCGGCTGCTGGTGGCCCTGAGCGAGATGATTCGCGCGCAGTTGCCCGATGATTCGCTGGCGGCGCGGTTGGGTGGCGACGAGTTCGTGATCCTGCTTAATGACACCTCGAACGCGCGCATTGTCGCGCTGGGCAGCGCCCTGCGCGAACAGTTTCATCAGGCTGCCTCGCAGGCGTTCGCAACGCCCGAGGCGGTGACATTGAGCATCGGCGCCAGCCTGTTCGACACGCCGCCCGCCAGCCTCGCGGCCTTGATCGAACAAGGCGACGCGGCGCTGTATGAATCCAAGCGCGGTGGACGCAACCGTATTCGTCTGGTGGACCGGACTGCGGTGGGCGCCGATTGACTCAATCGGTGCATCAACCTTTGAGCGCCGCCTCAATCCCCGCTATATCAATCCTGGTCATCCCCATCATCGCGTCAAACGCCCGCTTGGCCGCTGCCGGGTCGGGATGGGTGATCGCCGCGCTCAGTACACGCGGGGTAATCTGCCATCTCACCCCCCATTTATCCTGGCACCAGCCGCAGACGTTTTCCTGGCCGCCATGGCTGACAATCGCGTGCCACAAGCGGTCGGTTTCCGCCTGGTCGTCGGTGGCCACCTGGAACGAAAACGCCTCGTTGTGCTGCACGCCGGAGCCGCCGTTCAGCCCCAGGCAAGGAATACCCATGACGGTGAATTCCACGGTCAACACATCGCCCTGTTTGCCCGCCGGATAATCCCCGGGGGCGTGATGGACCGCGGTCACTGCGCTGTCCGGGAAGGTCCTGGCGTAGAAGTTGGCAGCGTCCAGTGCACTGCCGTCGTACCAAAGGCACACCGTGTTTTTGCTGAGCATGAGTGTTCTCCAGCGTGGAGGTTCGGACTTGCAGTGTAGTACCGCTACCGACAAGAATGCGTTCGCGTCCTGACATGAACCCAAACGGTGCAGAGAATGAGTAATGGTGTAAGGATCGCCCCGCGAATCATCCCGGCTCCGCGGTCCATCAGCCCCGAGGCCCAGGCGATGCTGCAACGCATGGTGAACGCCGATGGCGTGCCGCTGAACAGCCTGTACACCCTGCCCGCATCCGATGACCACGCTGGCTGGCGCCGCATGCAGGCCGCAGTTGCCCAACAGTACGCGGCGTCCCAGGCGGGACAGACGGCAGACCACGTTGAGACATTCACCGTGGAAGACGCCACCGTGTACCGGGCGACGCCGGCATACGGGGCCGAGTTCGCCTATATCGACCTGCACGGCGGCGCCCTGGTGTTCGGCGGCGGCGAAAACGCCCGCCTCGCCGCCGGCAAGCACGCCGACCTGCACAACCTGACCTGCTACGGCGTGGACTACCGCATGCCGCCTGACCATCCGTACCCGGCGGCACTCGATGACTGTATGGCCACCTACCGGCATGTGCTGAAGCACCACACCCCGGACAAGATCGTGATCGGCGGACGCTCGGCCGGAGGCAACCTCGCCGCTGCCATGGTGCTGCGCGCCCGCGACGAAGGCTTGCCGCTGCCGGCCGCGCTGGTATTGCTGTCACCCGAAGTGGACCTGACCGAATCGGGCGACAGCTTCCAGGTCAACCGCACCGTCGACGTGGTGTTGCCCAACCCGCTGATGAGCACCAACCTGCTGTACGCCGCTGGCGCGGATTTGTCTCACCCGTACCTGTCGCCGCTGTTCGGGGATTTCGCAGCGGGCTTCCCGCCGACGTTCGTGCAAAGCGGCACCCGCGACCTGTTCCTGTCCAACGCCGTACGCCTGCACCGGGCGCTGCGCCAGGCCGAGGTACCGGTGGAACTGCACATCTTTGAAGCAATGCCCCACGGCGGTTTCATGGGCGCGCCGGAAGACGCAGAACTGTCGGCAGAGCAGGTGCGTTTCGTGCGCCACTGGTTGAACCGCGACTGATCGCCGTGAGTTGACACACCCTGTAATAATCCATAAAGATAAGCGCCTTCTTCAGGGTGTGTCCTCAATGTCTGCAACGACCTTCAACTTTTCCGTCATTGGCTTGATTGCCAAGGCGCAAGGTTGCGTTGCGCACGCCCTCAAATCGAAGAAACAGTCGCTCATGTGACCGGGGCGCGCTGTCCCGTCAGATGAGCTGACAGGACATTGAGCGCGAAGGCCCCCTCCTCTTGCTTACTTCCCTCTGCCCTTCTGACGGTGACGAAATCGGTCAACCATCAGGAGAAAGCGCATGTCATCGTTTCAAGGTATCTGGGTTCCCGTCGTTACACCGTTTCATAACGGCGCCATCGACTTCATCGGCTTGCGCCGCCTGGTCTGCCATCTGCTGGAACAAGGCGTGGCCGGGATCATGGTCTGCACCACCACCGGCGAAGCCGCAGCACTGAGCCGCCGTGAGCAGTTGGCGATGCTGGATGCCGTACTGGAACTGGTACCGCCGCAGCAGGTGGTGATGGGCCTGGCGGGGTATAACCAGATTGAGCTGCTGCAGTTCCAGAGTGAAATCCTGCAACGCGCGGTGGCCGGTTTGCTGGTACCGCCGCCGAGCTACATTCGCCCGTCCCAGGCGGGCCTTGAGGCGTTCTTCCGCACCGTGGCCGATGCGTCCAGTGTGCCGATCATTCTGTATGACATTCCCTACCGCACCGGTATCGCCTTCGAACAGGCGACGTTGCTGAACATCGTCGCCCATGAACGGATCGTCGCGATCAAGGATTGTGGCGGCAACCTGGCCAATACCCTGGCGCTGCTGGCCAGCGGGAATGTGGATGTGTTGTGTGGCGAGGATGTGCAGATATTCAACGCGCTGTGCCTGGGAGCGACCGGCGCGATTGCCGCGTCGGCGCATGTGCGTACCGCAGATTTTGTGGCGCTGCATCGACAGGTTCGCGACAACCGGTTGCTGGCGGCTCGCGAGACGTTTTTCGGGCTGCTGCCGTTGATTCACACACTGTTCGTGGAGCCCAATCCGGCGCCGGTGAAGGCCGCGCTGGCGATGGAGGGTTTGATCGGCAGTGAGTTGCGGGCGCCGATGTTGGGGGCGAGTGAGACGGTGACAAATCGGTTGCAGCAAGTATTAGGCGTGCGGCAATAACCCGTGGCGAGTGAGCTTGCTCCCGCTGGGCTGCGCAGCAGCCCCAATTCAGGCACCGCGTTTTCGCCAGGTAAAATGGGGTGACCGGTTTTGGGGGTGCTTCGCACCCCAGCGGGAGCAAGCTCCCTCGCCACAGGGCACGGGCTGCTTATCCTCTCGCCACCGCCAACCGATGCAACGTGATCTTGCGCACCTCCTGCTTGCTCACCTCGATGTGAGTCTTGAGCAGTTGCTGCGCCAGATCGTGGTGCCGTGCCGAGATCGCATCGAGGATGCTTGCGTGTTCCTCATAGGTCGCTGCAATACGTGATTGCTGAGTGAAGTCCAGCCGCCGAATGATGCGGATTTTCTCGGTTATCTCGTAATGCATGCGCGCCATTTCAGCGTTGCCCGTGGCTTGCACCAACCCGCAGTGGAACGCCTCATCCAGCGCGCAGACGACCTGTGCGTCATCCAGCCGGGCACTTTCGTCCACCCGCCAGATCGCTTCAAGTCGTTCAAGCCCCTGCTCCGCCATGCCACACAAGCGGCTGACGGCGGCCAACTCCAGCACGATTCTTACGTCGTAAAGCTCTTCGAAATAGTTGAAGTCGAACGGCCGCACCTGCCAGCCACTCCTGAAAAACACCTCCAGGTACCCTTCCCGCTCCAGCCGATACAGCGCCTGGCGCACCGGCGTGCGGCTGGCCTGCATGCGCTCGGCCACGTCACCTTCACTGAAGCGATCACCCGGCAGCAGGCGAAAGCCGAAGATGTCGTCCTTCACCTGCTGGTAGACCCGTTCCGCCAGGCTGTCCGGCCGTTCGCCGGGTTTTCTCGTGGCTGAGAGCTGCATGCCTAGTTCCTGCTCGCCATGTACGCGCGCCAGCCGCCGAATTCGGTGATGTCGGTGGCGCCTGCCAGGGCCCAGGGCTCGCAGATAAAACCCTTCACGCTGCGCCCGTCCGCCAGGGTGAGGTTGCCGATGCCCAGCGGCGCGGGAATCTCGGCGACGAATTCACCGAAGCGGGCGACAGGCATGTCCCATAGCTCGACGATGATCGAGCGGCCCGAGTCATCCCTGGCCAGCCCCGGCTTGGGCGGAACCGTGCCCGGCAGTGCATGCAGGCGGTAGTTGCTCGCTGTCAGGGTTTGCTCCACCAGCACGGCGTTGCGGCTGGTCAGCTGGAAGTTCAGCGGCATCCCGGTGAGATGCGCCCCAACCACCGCCACCCGCACGCTGCCGGCCGCCTGTCCCGCCGGTGCCGGTTGCGGCAGATTGCGTTGGGTAGCGCCCAGCGGAAGATCAAGGCCGGCCTGCCAACGCTTGCCCAGATGCGCCAGGGCGGCGTCGTGCCAGGCCGGTGCGATAAGGGTGACGCCGCACGGCAGGCCGTCGCTGCGCAGCCCGGCGGGCACGGCCAGTGCCGAGAGGTCGGCCAGGTTGGTGAAGTTGGTGTAGAAGCCAAACTGCGAGTTGTAGAGCACCGGCTCCACGGCCATTTCCGCCAGGGTGCGGATCGTCGGCGATGTCGGCACCAGCAAGGCGTCGAAACCGGCCAGGGTGTCGTTGATGCGGCGGCTCAGTTCGGCGCGCAGGTATTCGGCTTTATAGGCATCGCAGGCGCTGTACGTGTGGCCGTTTTCCACAATGCCACGCACCACCGGGTTGATCGCTTCGGCGTTGCTGGCGAGCATGCCTTCCAGTGCCACCGTGCGCTCCGCAACCCAGGAGCCGTAATAGAGCTGCTCGGCGAGTTGCTGAAACGGGCTGAAATCCACCGCCGTGATTTCGGCGCCGAGGGACTGGAACCTGAGCAGCGCCTGTTCAAATACGGCCTGGTTCTGCGCGTCGCCAAAAAACTCCAGGCTGGCCGGAACCGCCAGCTTGATTGTGGCGCCGACCGCTACGGGAGCAGTGTTGGGATTGACGCGTGAATAGGCGTCGCTGGCGTCGTAAGCAGCAGCGAGGCCCGCAACCGTCTCGGCATCTTCAACCGTCAGCGCAAACACCGAAATACAGTCCACGGTACGACAGGCCGGCACCAGTCCGGTGTTGGACAAGCGCCCCTTGGTCGGCTTCAACCCGACAATATTGTTGAAGCCCGCCGGCACCCGCCCGGAACCGGCGGTGTCGGTGCCCAGGGAAAACGCCACCAGCCCGCGGGCAACCACCGAGGCCGAACCCGAGCTGGAACCGCCGCTGACATAGTCCGGGTTAAAACTGTTGCTCACCGCGCCGTAGGGCGAGCGTGTACCGACCAGGCCGGTGGCGAACTGATCGAGGTTGGTCTTGCCCATCAGGATCGCCCCGGCCGCCCGCAACCGCGCCACCACCGAGGCATCCGCCGCGGCGGTATAGGCAAACTCAGGACACGCCGCCGTGGTTTCCCAACCCGCCGCATCGATGTTGTCCTTGATGGCAAACGGCACGCCATACAACGGCAACTGGTCGATATCGCCATTGACCGCCGCAAGCCGCTCGGCCAACTGCGCCAACTGGTCACGCAACTGCTGCGGTTGCACCTGGCTGATCCAGGCGTTGTCCTCGGCGGGAAACGTGCTCGCCAGGGTCAACAGGATGTCGGGAGTCAGCGCCTGGCTGCGGTAGGCAGCTTGCCATTCACCCAGGGTCCAGCCGAGTTGTTCGTTGCGCATTGAGGATTCCATCTTGTATCCAAGTTTTGATTTCTTTTAGCAAACCCTGGGCCAATCCGCTGCAAGCCAATGAATACGTGAGGTTGACAGAAAACCCACCGATGGATCGCCTCCAGCCGTGCTCCGTCATGAAGCAGCAATGCGCCAAAAAAAGACATTCTGGCGGCCGCGCGGTTGCGAGCGGCCCGATACCGGCCTATGGTCGAAACCATGTTGTGAACGCTGCTGTCCATCCCATACGCCCTTCCGTAGCTAGGTGACGACATGCCCACCGCTTCCCGCCCCGCCGTGCTCGAACTGATTGGCAATACCCCGCTGGTGCGGGTCAGCCGCTTCGATACCGGCCCGTGCACGCTGTTCCTCAAGCTTGAATCCCAGAACCCCGGCGGCTCCATCAAGGACCGCATTGGCCTGGCCATGATCGACGCCGCCGAGCGGGATGGCCGCCTGCGCCCCGGCGGCACCATCATCGAAGCCACCGCCGGCAATACCGGCCTCGGCCTGGCCCTGGTGGGTCGCGCCAAAGGCTACCGGGTGGTGCTGGTGGTGCCGGACAAGATGTCCACCGAGAAAGTCTTGCACCTGAAAGCCATGGGCGCCGAGGTGCACATCACCCGCTCGGATGTCGGCAAGGGCCACCCCGAGTATTACCAGGATGTGGCGGCGCGACTGGCCAAGGACATTCCCGATTCGTTCTTCGCCGACCAGTTCAACAACCCGGCCAACCCCCTGGCCCACGAGACCAGCACCGCCCCGGAAATCTGGGCCCAGACCCAACATGACCTGGATGCCATCGTGGTTGGCGTCGGCTCGGCCGGCACCCTCACCGGCCTGACGCGCTTCTTCAAGCGCGTGCAACCTGACCTGGCCATGGTGCTGGCCGACCCGGTCGGCTCGGTGATGGCCGAGTACAGCCGCAGCGGCACCATGACCGAACCCGGCTCGTGGGCCGTGGAAGGTATCGGCGAAGACTTCATCCCCTCGATCGCCGACCTCTCCAGCGTGCGCCACGCCTATTCCATCAGCGACGAAGAAAGCTTCGACCACGCCCGCCAACTGCTGCGGGCCGAAGGCATTCTCGGTGGCTCCTCCACCGGCACCCTGCTGGCCGCCGCCCTGCGTTATTGCCGCGAACAGACCGAGCCCAAGCGCGTGGTCACCTTCGTCTGCGACACCGGCACGCGCTACCTGTCGAAGGTCTACAACGACCAATGGATGAACGACGCCGGCCTGCTGCAATACAAACACTACGGCGACCTGCGCGACCTGATCGCCCGTCGTTTCGAGGATGGCCGGGTGATCAGCGTCGGCCCCGACGACAGCCTGCTCACCGCCTTCCAGCGCATGCGCCTGGCCGACGTCTCACAGCTGCCGGTGCTGGTGGACGGCAAGCAACTGGTGGGGGTGCTCGACGAGTCGGATGTATTGCTCGGCCTGCATCAGAACGCCGCGCACTTTTCCATGACCGTGGGCAGCGCCATGACCAACGCCCTTCACACCCTCGCACCCAGCGCCAGCCTTGCGCAATTGCAGGCCGAGCTGGATCGCGGGCTGGTGGCAATCATTGCCGACGCCTCGGGCTTTCACGGCCTGATCACCCGCGTCGACCTGCTCAATCACCTACGGAGATCCCTTGCATGACCCAGCACGATAAAAGCGCCTTCGCCACCCGCGTGATCCATGCCGGGCAATCCCCGGACCCGACCACCGGGGCGCTGATGCCGCCGATCTACGCCAACTCCACCTACCTGCAAGACAGCCCCGGCGTTCACAAGGGCTTCGACTACGGGCGCTCCCACAACCCGACGCGCTTCGCCCTGGAACGCTGCGTGGCCGACCTGGAAGGCGGCACCCAGGCGTTCGCGTTCGCCTCCGGGCTGGCGGCGATTTCCACCGTGCTGGAACTGCTCGACGCCGGTTCCCACGTGGTTTCCGGCAATGATTTGTACGGCGGCACCTTCCGCCTGTTCGACAAAGTGCGCCAGCGCAGCGCCGGGCATCGCTTCAGCTTCGTCGACCTGACGGACCTGTCGGCCTTCGAAGCCGCGCTGCAGGACGACACGCGGATGGTCTGGGTCGAAACCCCGAGCAACCCGCTGCTGAGCCTGACCGACCTCAGTGCCATCTCCCGCATCTGCAAGGCCCGGGGCATCATCTGCGTGGCCGACAACACCTTCGCCAGCCCCTGGATCCAGCGCCCGCTGGAGCTGGGTTTCGACATCGTGGTGCACTCCACCACCAAGTACCTCAACGGCCACTCCGATGTGATCGGCGGCATTGCGGTGGTGGGCCAGAATCCTGAACTGGCCGAGCGCCTGGGCTTCCTGCAGAACTCCGTGGGCGCGATTGCCGGGCCGTTCGACGCATTCCTGACCTTGCGCGGCGTGAAGACCCTGGCGCTGCGCATGGAGCGCCATTGCAGCAATGCGCTGGAACTGGCGACGTGGCTGGAGCAACAGCCGCAAGTGGCGCGGGTTTATTACCCAGGCCTGGCATCACACCCGCAGCATGAGCTGGCACGCCGGCAGATGCGCGGGTTTGGCGGGATGATTTCGGTGGACCTGAAAAGCGACCTGGCAGGAGCGACACGCTTCCTGGAAAACGTGAAGATCTTTGCATTGGCTGAAAGCCTGGGGGGCGTTGAAAGTCTGATCGAGCACCCGGCGATCATGACCCATGCGAGCATCCCGGCAGCGACCCGGGCGCAGCTGGGGATTGGTGATGGGTTGGTGCGGTTGTCGGTGGGGGTTGAGGATGTGGAAGACCTGCGGGCGGATCTGGCGCAGGCGTTGGCAAAAATCTAACGCGCAATCTGCCGGAGCGAGCATGCCCGCTCCGGCAACACCTTAAATAGCGTAATTGACCTCAACCATTCGCCCGGTCTTGATGGACTCCAGCGCACAGTCCGCCAAGTGCAGCGCATACAGCCCATCGCGCATGTTGGTGGGCAGCGCGCGCCCCGCGCTCAGTGCCTGGATAAACTGCCCCAACTCATTGCGGTAGGCATCCGCATAACGCTCCAGGAAGAAATGCTGCAACGGCTCCAACGCCTCGGTGTGCTCGTGGTTCCAATGGCGCAAGGTGCTGGGTCGATGGTTATCCGTGAGCAGCACCCCCTTGGCCCCGGATACCTCAAGTCGCTGGTCATACCCGTAGACCGCCTCCCGACAGCAGTTGATATGGCACTGTTTCCCGGATGCGGTGCGCAGCAGCACCATCACGCTGTCGAAGTCGTCAATCTGCGCCAGGCTCGGATCTACCAGCCGGCTGGCTATCGCGCCGACTTCAATGGGCTCTTCACCCAGCAGGTGCCGCGCCATGTCGAAGTCATGAATGGTCATGTCCCGCAGGATGCCGCCGGAATGTGCCAGGTAATCCCGTGGCGCCAACCCCGGGTCGCGGCTGGTGATGATCACCTGCCGCACAGCACCAATTTGCCCCGCGTCGATGGCCTGGCGCAGGCGCAGCGTGTCGGGATCGAAGCGGCGGTTGAAGCCCAGCATGACTTTGCCGCCCTCGCGCTCCACAGCTTGCGCCGCCGCCCGCGCCTTGGCGAAATCCAGGTCAATGGGCTTCTCGCACAGCACGGCCTTGCCCTGGGACACGGCCGCCAGCAGCAAATCGATATGAGTGTCGGTGGGTGTGCCAATCACCACCGCGTCGATATCGTCCCGACTTAGCACTGCTGCGCAGTCATAGGCCGCCTCGCAACCCAGCTGCGCAGCCAAGCCATCGACGCCCTCCCGCCAGGGGTCGGCGACCACCACCAGAGTGGCATCAGGATGGGCCGCGACATTGGCCGCGTGAATGTTGGCGATGCGCCCTGCACCAAGGACAGCGATACGTAGCATGGTCGAACTCCTGGGATTGTTATTGGGTGTGGAGATTCAGTCCGGCAGGTTGAACGGTGTGACGATCTGTACCTGTGACGGCGCAATCGGCCCAGCCTTCCACAGCCGATGAAATTGCAGGATGTGCAGAAACACATGGCGCGCATCGATCTGCAGGTTGTGATCGATAATCGCGGCGACTTTTTCTTCAGCCAACAGCTGGCGATTCTCTTCGTCGAGGTCGTGAGCAATAAACACGTCCAACGGGCGATCCAGAGCCGCAAAGGCGTCGACAATTGCCCGGTTGCCACCGCCGACGCTGTACACCGCCTTCAGTTCGGGATGCTGCTTCAACGCATCGGTGACCCGGGCAAATGTTCGGTCATACACGCCGTACCCACCGCTGATATCCAGTACCCGCAGGTGCGTCGCACGGCCGCGCAGCCACATGCGAAAGCCCATTTCGCGTTCTTCCTCGCCCCGGAACAATTCGCTGCCAATCACCACCGCCACTTCCTGGGGTTGGGGTGACAGCCAGCGGGACAGGAGGTACGCGGCGGTTTGTCCGGCGGTGCGGTTATCCATGCCTACGTAGCCGATGCGCTCGCTGTGGGGCAGATCGGTGACCAGGGTCACCACCGGAATACCTGCGGCCGCCAGGTGCTTGACCGCCAGATTCACCGCCGGCTCGTCCGCGGCCTTGAGCACCACACCCTGGCTGCCGGTCTCGAGGCAGCGCAGCAATTGGTCGTGCATCGCCTGAGGCTCGATCTCTTCGAACACATGAAACCGCGGGGCGATACGAAACGGTGCCAGGCTGCCCAGTTGGGCGGTGATGGCGGCCTGCACCGCCGCACTGAAGCGCTTGGGCGTGTGCATGATCACATCGACATGAAAGGTACGGCCTACTGCCAGGCCATTTTTTTCCTGGGATTCCAGCTCATCCAGAGCCTGTTCGATACGCCGCCGGGTTTGGGCGTGCACGCTGCCGCGCTCATGCAAGACGCGATCGACCGTCGCCTTGCTGACGCCCGCCTGGGTGGCCAGTTGCTTGATGGAAAAGTGTTTAGCGCGTTCGAGCATGCTGTTGGACCTGAGGTCTTTTTGAGGTCTTTTTGAGACTCTTTGAGGTGACCGCAATGCTAGTCTCAGTTTTGCCCGGCGTCGAGCCCGGCCTTCAAAACAACAAAAACCCAGGAGACCCCGATGCCTTCAACCGACCTCAGCCATACCTTCAAAGGCCAATACTTTGTCGTCACCGGCAGCACCCAGGGATTGGGGGCTGCCGTCGCCCATACCCTGGCGCGGCGCGGTGCTGCCGGCCTGATCATCTGCGGACGCCGTCCGGACCAGGGCCAGGAGCAAGTACGGCAGTTGGCAGCGCTCGATTGCCGCGCGGTGTTTGTCCAGGCGGACCTGGAACAGATCGGCGACTGCCGCGCCGTGATCGAGGCGGCCCGTGCCCACTTCGGCACCCTCCACGGGCTGATCAACTGCGCCGGGATGTCGGATCGCGGCACCATTCTCGACACCTCCCCCGAACTGTTTGATCGACTATTTGCGGTCAATGTGAGGGCGCCGTTTTTCCTGATGCAGGAAGCCTTGAAGCTGATGATCAGCCAGAGGGTTGAAGGTGCAGTGGTCAATATCCAGAGTGTCACCGGCCACGGCGGGCAATCGTTCTTGAGTGCCTACGCGGCGTCCAAGGGCGCTCTCGCGATTCTGACCAAAAACGTAGCGTTCAGCGCCCTGCGCAACCGGATTCGGGTCAACGGCTTGAACATCGGCTGGATGGACACACCGCACGAGGATGAAATCCAGCGGCACTACCACGGTGCCGGGGATGCCTGGTTGGAAGCCGCCGAAGCCGCACAGCCCTTCGGCCGCCTGCTCAAACCTGAAGAGGTGGCCCGGAGCGTGGCATTTCTATTGTCACGCGAGTCGGGAATGATGACCGGCACGGTGATCGACCTGGAGCAAGGCGTCATCGGCTGTGGCGACGGCGGCACCCCACGCCCCGATCAGGCCTTGAGCCTGGTGGAGGGTGCGTGATGCCTGCCTTTGTCAGCGCCGATGCGGTGCAACTGGAAGATTTTCACTCGATCTGTGCCCAGCAGGCTGCTGCCGAGGACTACCCGCACTGCGCCGAAGTGTGCAGCAACATCCCGATCTATCAGGCCCAGGCACTGCGCAACGGCGATCGTCACGCCGTGCTGGACGAACTGCATCGCCTGTTCAGCCAGGGGCCGGGAGTGATGGTGGTGCGCCAGGGCTACGCCGACCTGGACGTGGTCGACCGTCACAGCCAGGTATTCGAAGCGATCTTTGCCCAAGAGGCTGCGCAAGGTGTGGCCGCCGACCACTTCGCCAAGGCCGGCAGTAACGGACGAATCTGGAACTCATTACAGAAGGCGGCACTGCAGTCGCCGGCATCCTTTGTCGAATATTACGCCAACCCACTGCTGGGGTTGATCGCACAAGCCTGGCTCGGCCCGGGCTACCAAGTCACGGCCCAGGTCAACGTGGTGCACCCCGGTGGTCAAGCCCAGCAACCGCACCGTGATTATCACCTGGGGTTCCAGACCGTCGACGTGGTGGAGCGCTTTCCGTTGCCTCTGCACACGCTGTCCCAATACCTCACGCTGCAAGGGGCCGTGGCCCACAGCGACATGCCCCTGGAAACCGGCCCGACCCAACTGCTGCCGTTTTCCCAGCAATACCCACTGGGCTACCTGGCCTGGAGGCGCACTGAATTCATCGAGTACTTCCAGCAGCATGCCGTGCAATTGCCGCTGAACAAAGGTGACCTGCTGTTCTTCAACCCGGCCCTGTTTCACGCCGCTGGCACCAATCGCACACCGGACCGCCAGCGCATGGCCAACCTGCTGCAAATCTCCTCGGCGTTCGGCAAAACGATGGAAGCTGTGGACCGCGACCGGATGATGCTGGCGCTCTACCCCTGCCTGTTGGAGCGCCTGGCGGACAACGTCATGGATGGCGAGGCGCTGCACGCGGTGATCGCCTGCACCGCCGATGGCTATTCCTTTCCCACCAACCTGGATACCGACCCACCCTTACAGGGCCTGGCTCCGCAAACCGGGCAGCAACTGATGTTGCAAGCACTGAACGAACGCTGGCCCTGCGAGACCTTTGCCGAACGCGTTGCGCAACTACGCGCCAAACGCCAAGGCTGAGGAATGTTTTCAACGTCTTTCAAAACAACAAAAAAACGGACTGACACCATGAAAAAACAGCTGCTGACCTTGCTCCTGACCCTCATCGTTACCCCGCTAGCCCTCGCCGAGACACGCATCGGCGTCAGCATCGCCCAGGTGGACGACGTGTTCCTCGCCCAGATGCGTGACTACATGGCGGCCCACGCCAGGGACCTCACCGACGTGATCCTGCAATTCGAAGACGCCCAAGGCGATGTGGTGCGCCAACTGAACCAGGTGCAGAGCTTTTCTGCCCAAGGCATGGACGCGATTATCGTCAACGCGGTCGACACCGCCGCTACCCAGAAAATGACTGTGAATGCCCAGCAGGCGGGTATCCCGCTGGTGTACGTCAACCGTCGCCCGGACATCCCCGGCTTACCGGCCGGGGTGGGTTATGTCGGCTCGGACGAGATCAAAGCGGGCGAGATTCAGATGCGCTACCTCGCGGAAAAAATGAACGGCAAGGGCAACCTCGCAATCATGCTCGGCTTGCTCTCTAACAACGCCACCCACAACCGCACACAGGGCGTGAAAAACGTACTGAAGGATTACCCCAACATCCATATCGTCGAAGAACAAAGCGCCGACTGGCAGCGCAGCAAGGCCATGGACCTGATGAACAACTGGATCGTCTCGGGCAAGAAAATCGACGCCGTGGCGGCCAATGCCGATGAAATGGCTATCGGTGCCGCGATGGCGATTACCCAGGCCGGCATGCACCCTGGCAAGGACATCCTGGTGGGCGGCAGCGACGGCGGCCCCGCCGGCCTGGATGCGATCAAGAAAGATCTATTGGTAGTCACGGCCTATCAGGACAACAAGGGCCAGGCCGTCGGCTCGATTGACCTGGCGCTGAAGATGATCAGGAAGCAGCCCTTCACGGCGGAGCTGACCATTCCCTATCAACAGATCACCAAGGACAACTACCAGGCCTTTCTCACCCCTTGATTGTTATCAGCCCAGCGCCAAGGATACCCGCCAGCCCCGATAAACAGAGCACTGTGCTGGCGTGTCACCGCAGCCTTGACGGTTCGCGAAACCCGTTGACCACGATGTACAACAGCGGACCGATGGAAACAAAAACCGCCGTAACCAGTAAATAAGGCAGCACCGATGCCAGGGGCTTCCCCCTGGCCCGTGCATCCCGGCACATCCACACGCACGCCATGGCCACCATCAGATACAGGTCAATCACCACCTGTGCAGTGTCCGGCCTCGACATCAATTCAAGCCCGAATGCCATGAGCGACTGATCCGCCGCAAGCATCGTGATCACGGTGTAAAAGGTAAAAGCCAATAACCCGGCAAGGGCTATCCAGGGTCTGCGCATGCTCTCCTCCTTGGAGACAACGATTCGGAAAGCTGCACATTAGTGATAACGTCCTCTCCCTCTCAATGACCTCACAGGTCATCGACACCCTCGACCCTCACGGCCAGAGTCAGCCCATGAACAGCCAACCTTTTCCCCGCGCCAACCCCGACACCGCCGCCGGCGCGCAACTGCGCGTGCTGCGTCGGCGCGCGAGGCTGAGCCAGCTGGAACTGGCGCTGATCACCGGGGTTTCCCAGCGCCACTTGAGCTGTATCGAGACCGGGCGCGCCAAGCCGAGCCCAGGCACGTTGCATAATCTGTTGATGGCCCTCGAAGCCCCGCTGGAGCAGTGCAACAACGTATTCCTGGCCGCCGGCTTCGCCCCGCGCTATGAGGCCACCCCGCTCGCTTCACCGTCGATGGAAGCTATTCGCGAGGCCATCAACCATGTGCTGCACGCCAATAATCCTGCACCGGCAATCGTGCTGGGCAGCCATTGGGAAGTGCTCGCCGCCAATGCCAGTACCCACGTGCTGTTCGATCTGGTGGGGATCAAGCCGGGAGCGGCTGAAGGGCTGAATTTGCTGGTCACCCTGCTGCAGCCTGGCGGGCTGGGTGATCACTTGATCAACGCTGAAGAAATCCGAACCGTCGCCTGGCAACGGGCATCCCGCGAGGCGTTGGGCAATCCGCAACTTGCCAGGACTCTGGACAGCCTGCCGGCGCCGCAGAGCACCGAGGCATTGACCAATGAGCTGCCGCCGCTGCTGCTGACACGCGTCAACTCGCGGGAAGGCGAGCTGAGCTTCATGTCGACTTTCACCACCTTCGGCATGCCTCAGGACATCACGGTGACGTCGTTGCGCATCGAGCATTTGATTCCAGCGGATGCACAGACGTGGCAGGTGATGACCGCGGCGTATGAGCGGTCGAAATAGGCAATGCCTTGCCGGGTCCGGCTTACGCCATCGGCACGGCAATCAGCAAGATCGTCGTGCCATGGGTGGCCGTCGCCGCCACCACACCGTAGCGCATCCGAACCAAGCCGCAGGCCAACCCTTCAATCAAGGTAAACGCCAGCACCGGCCAGCCCAGTTGCGTCACGCTCAGGGCCAGAAATGAATGGCACGCGGCAAACGCCAGCCCGCTGAGCAACGCTGCGCGCAGCGGCGTAACGTGCTGTTCGAGATAGCCCTGCAGGAAGCCGCGAAACAGCACCTCTTCCAGCGCATTGGCGCAGTAGGCAAGCACCAGCATGCCCATCAGCCAGGCCCAGTAAACCGGCTCAATGCCTTGATACAGCCGCAATGGCAGGCCGATCAGACAACCGGCCCCGAGGCCCACCGCCAGGCCCGCCCAACGATTGCCCTTGAACAGCACCGTCAGTTGCCACAACTCCGGTGCCAGGCGCGCGAGCAGTGCAATCAGCCCAAGGGATAACCCGCCCAGCGCGGCCAGCACCCACGGGTTGGCCGTGAACTCGATCTGCACCTCGCGGCTCAGCGACCACATGCCCAGTGGCGTCATCGCATCACGCATCAGCACAAAGGCCAGCAGCAGGATAACGATGCGCAAGCCCGGCAATGTTTTCGGCGTGAAACCGAACCACAGGCCAAACAGGATCAGTCCCGGGAGCAGGTAGATTCCATAGTGGACCAGTACCGCAAACGCCTCGGCGATCACCCGGTTTCAGTCCCGTGCCACGGCGATCATGTCGATTTCCACGGCCGCGCCCTTGGGCAATTGCAGCACGCCCACCGAGGTGCGCGTATGGGATCCTGCGGCCCCCAGGATCTCGTTCAACAGGTCCGACGCACCGTTGGCGACTTCGCTTTGCTGGTCGAAGTCATCCGCGCTGCGCACGTACACATTGATCTTGAGGATCGCCTTGACCTGGTCCAGCGAACCCAGTGCCTGCTTGAGCAACCCCAGGCAACGCAGTGCACTGACGCCCGCGGCAATCTGTGCGTCGGCCAGGCTGAGGCTTTCGCCGACCTTGCCGGGCAACACGATGGCGTCACCCACCCGCGGAATCTGGCCACTGATGTAGACGTGATTGCCGTCCCTCAGCAGCGGCGTGTAGTTGCCGCCGATCTTGAACTCGTTGAGTTGATAACCCAGGCGCACCATGGCCGCCGCGTACTTTTGATCCGGTGTCATTTTTTTGTTTTCCTCAGTCGTTGCGAATCCACGCCATGAAGTCGCCGGCCACAGCATAGCCATGTGCCATTTCCACGGGAAGTGCCGACCGCTATTTCGCGAGTGATACGACAACTAATACTGGCAAACAGCGCTTATCTTCTAGCCAAGAACAAATTTCACTTTCCTTGATCCCGGTAAATACGGCATGGTTGTACGACGACTTAAAAACACAGTCCGAGTCGTCCCGGTACCCACAACAACAAGGAAACACCCATGCAAAACGTCAAGGTTCTGATTGGTTTTCTGTGCCTGTTCAGCGGTTTCGCGGCCGCCGCGCCTGCCGCAAGTGACAAGGATGTAGCCACTGCGGTCGATCATCTGACCCAGGCCATGTTGCACAAGGACATCCCGCAACTGCAGGCCCTCACCGCGAACAACCTCACCTACGGCCACTCCAGTGGCAAGGTCCAGAACAAGCAGGAATTTATCGCCGACATTGAAACCGGCAGAAGTGGTTTCAAGACCCTGGAAATGCAGAAACAGACCATCACCCTCAATGGCGACACCGCCCTGGTGCGCAACCACTTTTCCGCACAGGCGGTGAACAGTGGCGTCGAGGTGCCCACCGAAATTGAAAACTTCCAGGTCTGGCAGAAGCAGAAAGGCAAATGGCTGCTGATCGGGCGCCAGGCCTACAAGTTCTGAATCCCGCCTGGATCGTTCCCACGCTCTGCGTGGGAATGCATCCGGTGACGCTCTGCGTCACTATCGCGCAAATCTACAGCGGGACGCGGAGCGTCCAAGGCGGCATTCCCACTCAGAGCGTGGGAACGATCCGGCCCCCTAGTACGCCTCCACCGCCCAGCGCCACACGCAAGGCATGGGGCACGTGGGCCGATTCTGATAGCGACAGATGCTTGCCCTGTGGCGAGGGAGCTTGCTCCCGCTGGGCTGCGTAGCGGCCCCAACATCTTTGGGAGCGCTGCGCACTCCAGCGGGAGCAAGCTCCCTCGCCACAGTAATCTCAAGCGCGATCTAGCACGCCTCCACCGCCCAGCGTACTTTCACCAACGCCTCGCGCAGCACCTCCCGGTCCACCGACCCCAGCGCCACACGCAAGGCATGGGGCACGTGGGCCGAGACGGCAAACGGCTCGGCGGTGGACACCGAGATATTTTCCCGGGCCAGCGCCATGGTGATCTGGTCGGCGCGAGCATCCTCCGGCAACGGCAACCACAAGAAATACGAAGACGGATGGCGGATCACAGTGAGCCCCGCCAACACCTCATCGGCCACCGCCTGGCGCGCCTGGGCGTCTTCACGCTTTTGCGCTTCCAGTTGCAGCACCGTGCCGTCATCGATCCACGCGACGGCGACGGCGGTCATCACCCCCGGGGTGTTCCAGGTGGTGGCCATGACCGTACGTTCCAGCGCCGCCATCCACGGCAGCGGCGCAGCCACGTAACCCACCCGCAGGCCGGTGGCGACGCTCTTGGACAGCCCTGACACATACACCGTGCGTTCCGGCGCCAGTTCGGCCACGGGCGGTGGCGCGTCCTCGGCCAAAAACGCGTAGGCAGCATCCTCGATCAGGATCAGGTCATGCCGACGGGCAATCGCCACCAGGAGCTCGCGCTGCGCCATACTCATCACCCAGCCCAACGGGTTATGCAGGGTCGGCATGCTGTACACGGCGCGTACCGGGCGCCGGGCGCAGAGTTGTTCAAGAAAGGCCAAGTCGGGGCCCGTCGCGGTCACCGGGATCGCGACGATTTCCAGGTGCAGCGTCTCGGCCAGCACCTTGAACCCGGAATAGGTCAGCGCATCCACCGCCACCACATCGCCGGGCTTGAGCAGCGACATCATGGTCACCGCCAGCCCATGCTGGGCACCGCTGACGATCAGCACCTGCTCGGCCTGCACCGTCAACCCACGACTCAGCAGATGACGCGCCACCGCTGCCCGCTCATGCAGCCGACCGGCGTGAGGCTGATAGCGCAGCAGCGCCGCCAGGTCGCCGGACAACGCCAACTGGCGCAATGCGGTGCGCAGCAGGTCGGTCTGGCCCGGCAGCGACGGGTAGTTGAAGTTGAGATCGATCATGCCCGCCGCCACCGCGATCTGGCCGACGCCCTGCCCCGGCGACAACGCGATTTCCCGCACAAAGGTTCCGCGCCCGGTTTCACCACTGACGAGGCCCATGGCCTCCAGCTCGGTGTATACCCGGCTGGCCGTGACCAGCGCCAGGCCATGGCTGGCGGCCAACTGGCGGTGCGTCGGCAACCGGGTGCCCGCCGCCAGCGCGCCCGAACGGATATCCCTGGCGAAGGTGTCCACCAATGTCTTGTAGCGGGCGCGAGGCATAGGCGATGTATCCATGACAATTTTTTGATTGTCTTGATAGTGAGTCATAGGATGCGCAGGACGCAACTTATCCCTATCGAGCCCTACACCCATGGAACGAACCACCCACCTCAACACCCGGGAAAACAACGCCAGCGGCTGGATCAACGGTTTGATCGGCGTGGTGATCTTCAGCGGCTCGTTGCCGGCCACGCGCCTGGCGGTGCTGGAGTTCGATCCGGTATTCCTGACCGTCGCCCGCGCCACCATCGCCGCCCTGCTCGGCCTGTGCCTGCTGTGGCTGTTCAAGGAAAAAACCCCGGCCCGCAGTCAGTTGCTGCCCCTGGCAATCGTCGCGCTGGGCGTGGTGATCGGCTTTCCTTTGCTCACCGCACTGGCCTTGCAGTACGTCACCAGTGCCCATTCCATCGTATTTGTCGGCCTGTTGCCGTTAGCCACTGCGGTCTTCGGCGTATGGCGCGGCGGCGAGCGGCCCAAGTTGGTGTTCTGGCTGTTTTCGATCCTGGGCAGCCTGCTGGTGGTGGGCTACGCGGTTGCCCAGGGCCTGAGCGCCGCGCCCGCCGGGGATTTGCTGATGCTGTTGGCAATCCTGGTGTGCGGCCTCGGTTATGCCGAAGGAGCCAAACTCTCGCGCACCCTGGGTGGCTGGCAGGTGATCTGCTGGGCGCTGGTGATCTCGCTGCCGATTGTGGCCCCGCTGACGGCGATCCTCGCCCCGGGCACTTTCGTGAGCATCAGCCTGCCGGCCTGGCTGAGCCTGGCCTATGTGTCGCTGTTCAGCATGCTGATCGGGTTTGTGTTCTGGTACCGCGGGCTGGCCCAGGGCGGCATTGCCGCCGTCGGGCAATTGCAGTTGCTGCAACCGTTTTTCGGCCTGGCACTGGCGGCCACGCTACTGCATGAGCAGGTGAGCCTGGGCATGCTGGGGGTGACCGTCGCGGTGATTGCGTGCGTGGCGGGGGCCAAGAAGTTCGCCCGCTGACCATCAGCGCTCAGGCGCAACCATCTTGAACTTGATGACAATCGCATTGGACACCACGCTGTCCGCCCACTCCCCCGCGCCGATCCTGAAGTCATCGCGCTTGAGCACGAATTCGCCGTCGAACACGCCAATGCCGCTCTGCTCCTTGAGGGCCACCTTGACCTCCACCGGCCGGGTCTGGCCCTTGAGGGTCAGGTTGCCGCTGAACAGGTAACGGTTGTCGCCCAGGTCAGTGATGTGGGTCGAGGTGAAGGTGCCCACCGGGTAGGTCGTCATGTCGAACCAGCCGGGCTTGGGCAGCTCGGTATTGGCGTCGTCGCTGCCGGCATTGATGCTCGGCAGCTGGATGGTCAGTACGGTGCTGGCGGCGGCCGGGTTTTGCGTGTCGAAATTCAGGGTCGCCGAATAGGTGCCAAACGTGCCGTACACCTCTTGGCCCATCTGGTCATAGGTGAAGCTGATGGTGCTGGCCGTCGGATTCACGTCGGTGTATTCCACGGCGTACGCGTTAGACAAGGTGGCGAAGGTAAGGAAGACCGCTGGCAATCGAGATTTCATGGGATTCTCAACCGGGAATGAACACGCTGTGCACTGCTAACAGCGTAGGCGCTGGATTTATTCACGCGCCTGGCATTAGGCTCGTGCCTCGACGGAACCCAAACAACAAGGAGCCACGATGCCCGCGCTTTCCCTGCAAGACACCACCGCCCCCGAAGGCGTCTGTTATGGCTGCGGCAGCAGCAATCCCCACGGCCTGCACATCAAGAGCCGCTGGGACGCCGACGGCATCCACGTGATCGCCGAGCACCAGCCCGACGCCCGATACAGCGGCTGGCCAGACCTGGTCTATGGCGGTCTGATCGCGATGCTGGTGGACTGCCACTCGAACTGGACCGCCATGGCCTACCACTACCGGGCCGAGCAACGCGAACCCGGCAGCCTGCCGCGTATCGACTGCGTCACCGGCAACCTGGGAATCAAATTCATCAAGCCGACACCCATGGGCGTGCCGCTGACCTTGCGCGCAAAAGTCGAAGGTGACGTGGGGCGCAAAAGCCGCGTGGTGTGCGAGGTGTACGCCGATGGCGTGCTGACGGCGATTGGCGATTCGGTCTTCGTACGGGTCGACACCGGGCAACTGGCCGCCGCGGCCCATGGCCGGGAAGCCTGATACTGGTCTACATTCAGTCCCACCGCTAATCGAGGACGCTACCGATGACTCGTCTGACCGCCAAAGACTTCGCCCCTGAACTGCTGGAGCTTTACGACGGCTACGCCCACGGCAAGATCAACCGCCGGGAATTTCTCGACCGCGCAGCACTGTTCACCTTCGGCGGGCTGACGGCCTCCGCCCTGCTCGCCGCCCTGAGCCCCAACTACGCCCTGGCCGAGCAGGTGAAATTCACCGACCCGGATATCGTCGCCGACTACATCACCTACCCGTCACCCAAGGGCAACGGCACGGTGCGCGGCTACCTGGTGCGCCCGGCCAAGGCCAGCGGCAAGGTGCCGGCGGTGGTGGTGGTGCATGAGAACCGGGGGTTGAACCCGTATATCGAAGACGTCGCCCGTCGGTTGGCCAAGGCCGGATTCATTGCCCTGGCGCCGGATGGCCTGACCTCGGTGGGTGGCTATCCCGGCAATGATGAGAAAGGTGTGGAGTTGCAACAGAAAGTCGATCCCGAGAAGCTGATGAACGACTTTTTCGCGGCCATCGAATGGTTGATGCACCACGATGCAAGCACCGGCAAGGTGGGCATTACCGGGTTCTGTTATGGCGGCGGTGTGACGAATGCGGCGGCGGTGGCTTATCCGGAGTTGGGTGCGGCGGTGTCGTTCTATGGGCGCCAGCCGGAAGCCAAGGATGTGCCACGGATCAAGGCACCGATCATGTTGCATTACGGTGAGCTGGATACGCGGATCAATGAGGGCTGGCCGGCGTATGAGAAAGCGTTGAAGGCGGCCGGCACGACCTATGAGGCGTTTATCTACAAGGGCGCCAACCACGGCTTCCACAACGATTCGACGCCGAGGTATGACGAGGCGGCGGCGAATCTGGCGTGGGAACGGACGTTGGGCTGGTTCAAGAAATACCTGGTGTAACCCGCCCTCCAAAACACCACCCAACTCATGTGGGAGCGGGCTTGCTCGCGAAAGCGGTGTGTCAGTCAGCAGATATTTGACTGACCCACCCCTTTCGCGAGCAAGCCCGCTCCCACAGGGGACTTTCAGCGTTCTTGAGGTCAGTGCTCCAGCGCATACCGCCGGCAATGATTCAAATACCCTTCCTCATGGCTCCCCACCAACTGCACCACACTGGTCCACAGCCACGAAGGCGCATCCAGTTGCCTGGAGCGATTCTCTTGCAACAGCGCCATCCAGTCCTTGCGCGTATCCCGGTCCATCTGCCGCGCATGGGCCACGCCGACCACCCGTGCCAGGTACCCGGCCGCGTGCATCGCATCAATCTCGCTCAGCTCATCCAGCTCCAGCTTCATGTCCTGGGGCAGCAGTTCGCGGATGAAAAACCCGTGATCCAGAAACCGCGTGGCCAACATCCGCTCCCCCAACGCCGGTGACAGGTGCCGCGCGCCCTCCACCACCCGCCGGCCGTTATCCCGAGGCATTTTTGCCCGGGCCGCACGCGGCGCCGCAGCGCCTACCGCTTCTTTGATGTCGAGCAGGCAGTATTCCTGATCAGACTTGTCCCCTACTCCCAGCAGCACCGCATAACGCAGCAATCCAAGGGAGCTGCAACCCTTGACCCAATAGGCCGAGTCCAGCAACTCAACCTCAGCATCGTTGGAGCGGCCTTTGAGCGAAGTCACCAGCCGGTGGATTTCATCCGACGCGCACAACGTTTCAAGGGCGGACTTTTCTGCCCGCGACAACGACCAGAAATGCTTGCCCAATGGAATCGTCGGCCGGGTGTTTTCAATACGTTCGCGAGCCAGATTCTTCCAGGTGCGCTCCACCGCACTGCGCATCCCGGACTTGACCTGGGACGGGCGCGGCGGTGCCTCGTCGGGCTTGTCCTTAAACGCCTGCGCGTAGCCCACCATCATCTCTTCAAGCATGCGGGCGGTGGTCACCCCCGGCAGGTCCGAACCCCGCGCAGCGGTGGCCAGGGACAAGGCCAGGCGCACCAGGTCATGGGCCGGATTACCGATCACCGCCTGGTCAAGGTCACGGATATGCATGTCGATCCGGCCCTTGGTATCGCCCGTGGGCCCAAGGTTACCGGCGTGGCAGTCGCCGCAGATCCAGATCTCCGGTCCGTGGGGCAAGCGCCGGCCGCGCTGGCTGTGCAGCCACTCGTAAAACTGCACCGTACTGCCCCGCACATAGGCGTGGGCGGAGCGCGCCATCTTCAGGTTGCGCAGTTGCGTGAGGTGGGGCATTCGCGAAGAGGGACGCGGAATTTTCATAGAGGTACTCGTCGTGGAGATACGGTAGAGGCTGGCCCGCGACAAATGTTTCATTTTGTTTCAGAGGATTCTATTAATAAGCCACGCCAATCAATCCCACTGCAATCGGTCTTTCTATTCCTCCCGTCCCCGGGACTAGCATCGGGTCAACTCGATGCAGCGAGTCACAACCCTAACTGCACACATCCCCAAACACTGCCGCCCTAACAAAAGAGATAACGCAGATGAATGAAGTGATGAACACCGCACCCGCCAAGATCAACCTGGTCAAGGCCCGAGGCTCGCTGGTATGGGACGACCAGGGCAAGGAATACATCGACTGTACCGCCCAGGCCTGGTCGAACAATTTGGGGGCCAATGACCCCCGGGTGGTGGAAGCCGCCGTCGCGCAATTGCGCGAAATGACTCACATCCGCCCCAACTTTGGCTCACCGGCCCACACCCGGCTGGTGAAGAAGCTGCGGGAAGTCTCCCCGGGCGCCCTCAACCAGATGGGCTTTGCCCTGCATGGCAGCCTCGCCGGTGAAATGGCGATGAAACTGGCTTTCAAGAACCGCCCCGGCGCACAGAACCTGCTGGTGCTGCAGGACGGCTACCACGGCCGCTCCCTGGCCACCCTCGGCGCCAGTTGGCCACACCCGAACAATCCGTTCCTGGCGATCCAGCCACGTTTCACCCGCGTACCCCACCCCAACCCGTACCGCACGCGCCTGGGCATGGACCCGGAAACCGAGTCGCAGCTGTGCCTTGGCCTGCTGGAAGAAACCATCCTCAAGGGCGTCGACGGTGGCGTGGCAGCAGTGATGATGGAACCGATCCAGGGCAATGGCGGGCATATCGAGTTCCCCCGCTCCTACTACAAAGGCGTGCGCGAGATCTGCGACCGCCTCGGCGTGCTGCTGATTTTTGATGAAGTGCAGACCGGTTTCGGGCGCATGGGCACGATGTTCGCTGCGGACTATTACGACGTGCTGCCCGACATCATCGTGTTCGGCAAAGGCGTCGGCGGCGGCTTCCCGCTGGCCGGGATCCTCGCCGATGACAAGCTCAAGTGGTTCGACGAAGGTGAAGAAGCCCTGACCTTCGGCCACTTCCCGGTCTCGCTGGCCGCCGGCTACGCCACGGTGGAAGCGATCGTCGCCGACAACCTCTGCGAAAAGGCCCGCGACTCCGGCGACTACATCACCGCCCGCCTCAAGGACATGCAAACCCGCCACCCGCTGATCGGCGACGTGCGCTGCCCCGGGCTGATGGCGTCCATCGAGCTGGTCAAGGACCGCACCACCAAGGAACCGGCCTGCCGGGAATCCCAGGAGGTGTATCGCCTTGGGGTGGAGCGCGGCGTATTGTTTGGCGAAAGCCGCTACGCCGGGCTGGGTAACCTGATCAAGGTCAAGCCTCCTCTGGATATCGAACGCCCGTTGCTGGCCAAGGCCCTCGATGTGCTGGACGAGGTGATCGGCATCATCGAGGAGCAACGGCCATGAGCACATTCGTTGAAAACACCGTAACCGCCCCGCCGAATGCCCAGGCCCCGCTGTCCAGCGACGACGCCGACCTGGCCAGCCTCGGCTACGAGCAAAAGATGCACCGCACCATGAGTTCGTTCACCTCGTTTGCCCTGGCCTTTTCCATGGTCTCGATCAACACCGGGGTGGTCACGCTGTTCGCCGACCCGTTCAACCGCGTCGGCGGTATCGGCATCCTTTTGTGGCTGCTGGTGATCCCGCTGGTGTGCTGCATCGTCATGGTCTACTGCCACCTGGCCGGGCGCATTCCGCTTACCGGCTACGCCTACCAATGGTCCAGCCGGTTGGCGGGCAATCACTTCGGCTGGTTTACCGGCTGGGTCGCATTCACCTCGTTTGTCGCCGGTACAGCCGCCACCTCGGCGGCCATCGGCACGGTGTTCGCGCCGGAGATCTGGGCCAACCCGACACAGGGCCAGATCCAGGGCCTGAGCATCGGTGCCACGCTGGTGGTAGGCCTGCTGAACATCTGCGGGATTCGCCTGGCCACGCGGATCAACGACATCGGCGCGATCATCGAAATCATCGGCACGGTGCTGCTGGCGGTTGCGTTGTTCTTCGGGGTGTTTTTCTTCTTCGAGCACACCCAGGGCGTGGCGATCCTGACCTCCGCACAACCGGTGAGCGGCGGCACCCTCAGCTTCACCACCCTCGCCCTCGCCACCTTGCTGCCGGTCTCGGTGCTGCTGGGTTGGGAAGGCGCCGCCGACCTGTCCGAAGAAACCAAGGACCCACGCCGCGCCGCGCCCCGGGCGATGCTGCGAGCGGTGCTGGTGTCCAGCGTGCTGGGCTTCGTGGTGTTCGCCTTGCTGAGCATTGCGATCCCGGGGTCAGTCAGCGAGCTGCTCAGCCACAGCGAAAACCCGGTGATCAATATCGTGCGCCTGCAACTGGGCAACGCCGCCGGCGTGGGCATGATCGTGATCGCCTTCGCCTCGATCCTCGCCTGCCTCATCGCCAACATGGCGGTGGCCACGCGCATGACCTTCGCCCTGTCCCGGGACAACATGCTGCCGGGCTCCAAGGTGCTGGCGAAGATCAACCCGCACTTCGGTACGCCGGTCGCCGCCATCGTGCTGATCACCGCCATTGCCGTGCTGCTGAACCTGGCGAGCGGCGGGTTTGTCACGGCGATCTACTCGATGGTCGGCCTGACCTACTACTGCACCTACCTGCTGACGCTGATTGCCGCGTACCTGGCCTATAAAAATGGCCGGATGCCGGGGGCGCCTGCGGGGGTGTTCAGCCTAGGCAAGTGGTTGTTGCCGATGATCGTCCTCGGCGGCCTGTGGGCCATCGCGGTGATCCTGACCCTGAGCGTGCCCGAAGAAAGCCACACCGGCGCCATCACCACCGGGGTTACACTCGGGGTCGGCGTGCTGTGGTGGTTGTTTTCGCTGCGCACGCGCCTTAACAATGGCACCGCCGGGCCGAGCGGCAAATTGCTCGACCACTAGCCGCTGATTGCAGCCAAACAACAAAACCCCGGGCGCCGGGGTTTTGTCTTGTCACCTTCAAGGAGCTTCCCGATGTTTGAACAGGCCAGTTGGCTCAATCAACCCCAGCAATGGAGCCGAGAAGGCCAGCGCCTCAAGGTGCGCACCGATGCCAGTACCGATTTCTGGCGCGAAACCCACTATGGTTTTGTGCGCGACAACGGGCATTTCCTGTTCGTCGAAACCGACGGTGACTTCACCGCCCAGGTCAAGATCCACAGCGCGTTTACCCACCTGTATGACCAGGCCGGGTTGATGGTGCGGGTGGATGAAGCGCATTGGGTGAAGATCGGTGCAGAGCTGTCCGACGGTGTGACGCTGTTGAGCAGCGTATTGACCGATGGCGTGTCGGACTGGGCCACCGGTGTGTTCCCGGGTGATCCCGAGGCGTTCTGGATTCGCGCCACCGTGGCCAAGGGCGTGCTGCGCGTGCAGGTGTCGGTGGATGGCGTGAGCTGGCCATTGGTGCGCCTGGCGCCGTTCCCCGTGGCTGCGTCGTATCGGGTGGGACCTTATTGCTGCACGCCGGAACGTGGCGGGCTGGAGGTGGAGTTTTCCGAGCTTCAGGTAAGTGCGCCCAACGGCAAATCCCTGCACGACCTGTCCTGACTAACCCCGGCTGCTCGCCACTTCCATCGCCAACTCGGCAAAGTTGCGCGCCGCCACACTCGGTTGTGGCGGCAAGGCGACCGCCACTTCACACATCGGCATATCGCTGATCACCGGGAAGGCCAGGCCGGGCCGTGCATAAAAACGTGCGGTGGACAGCGCGGTGATACTGATCCCGCGCTCCGACGCCACCGCCTGCAACTCGGTCTCCACCGTCGAAGCTTCATGGACGATCCGCGCCGGCTGGCCATCGCGGTACGCGTCGGCGGTCCAGAAACTGCGCCACACGCCCACTCCCGGTGCAGCAATGATCGGTTCATCCAGCACGTCGTAGATGCTCACGCTGCTCTCCCCGGCCAACCGGTGGCTGGACGCCAGGCACGCCACGCAGGGTTCGGTCACCAGAGTGTGCAACTCGATGTCCGGCAGGCCCAGTGGCGGGCGCAGCACCGATACGTCCATGCCCTCGTCGATCCCGGCATGGGGCGAGCCGAAGTCATACTCGCGCACCACCAGTTCGATCTCCGGGTAGCGCTTGGCGAACACGCTGAGGATTTGCGGCATCAAGTCCACACCCGCGCCGATCAGGAAGCCGATATTCAATGAGCCGCGTACGCCGCGTGCATGTTCGTGGGCGGTGCGTACCAGGCGGCTTACGCCATTGACGATTTCCCGCGCCTCTACCAGCAAGGCCAGGCCGGCTTCGGTCAGTGCTACGTTGCGGGTGTTGCGTTGGAACAGTTGTACGTCCAGCAGCGCCTCAAACTGGCGGATGGTCTGGGACAGCGCCGGTTGCGAGACATGCAGGCGGGTCGCGGCGCGCACGAAGCTGAGCTCCTCGGCCACCACCACGAAGGCCTTGAGTTGACGGATGTCTACGCCGGAAGTTTGCATTGCAGCCTCTTATGATCAGTGGCAGACCGAGTGGGAGAATAACCTGTGGCGAGGGAGCTTGCTCCCGTTGGGTTGCGCAGCGACCCTGAAACCATCCGCCGCGTTCTTGCTGAACTAACACCGTCGCTTCTTTGGGGCCGCTACGCAGCCCAGCGGGAGCAAGCTCCCTCGCCACAGCGTCGACCCAACCTCAGTGCATGACCACTTCACGCAACCACGTCTTGAACGCCAGCATCGCCGGCGTCTCGGCCCGTGACTGCAAGCGCGTCAGCCAATAACTGCCGGTGGTGATGCCGATCTCGAACGGCTGGCGAATCACGTCCGTCGCCAACTGCCGGCTGAACATCATCGCCGGCGCCAGGGCCACCCCCGCCCCTTGCAGCGCCGCCTCCATCATCGCCAGGGACGAGTCGAAAACGATACTGCGCGGCACCAGCGTGTCGGCTGGCAATCCCACGGCCTGGAACCATTGCGTCCACTCATCCGCACGATATGAGCGCAGCAGCGTGTGCTTCAACAGGTCCGCCGGAGTCTGCAATTGCCGAGCAAGTTGCGGCACGCACAGCACCGTCAGCGGCGCCTCCAGCAACTGGCACGCCTCGGTGCCGTGCCACGCGCCGGCACCAAACCGGATTGCGTAATCCAGGCCTTCGGCCGCCACGTCGACGCGGTTGTTGTTGGTGGACAGGCGCAAGTCGATAAACGGGTAGCGCGCCTGGAAATCCGCAAGCCGCGGCAACAGCCAGCCCACCGCAAAGGTGCCCACCGCGCCTACCGTCAATACTTCGCGATAATGCCCACCTTCAAACTGGCCTAAGGTTTGAGCTATCCGGTCGAAGGATTCGCGCAACACCGGCAGCAGGGTCTCGCCCTCGCTGGTGAGCATCAGGCCCCGGGGCAGGCGTTTGAACAGCGTGACATTGAGCTGCGCCTCCAGGCTTTTCACCTGGTGACTGACCGCCGCCTGGGTGACGCACAATTCAATCGCCGCCCGGGTAAAACTCAAATGCCGCGCAGACGCCTCGAAGGCTCGCAGCGCATTGAGTGGCAAATGGGAACGGAGCATGGCTTGACCCTAATTTTTCTAATGGCTGTTGCGAGATTTCATCGTTTGCCGCGGGATCACAAACTGCCTAGATTTGCGGCGCCTGCGCAGGCAACGGTATTCACCCGATCACCTTCATGGAAGTCACGTCATCATGTACACATCCATTTTCCCAACCGTGCGCAACACCGCGATATTCGCCTTATTGCTCGGCGCAGGCAACTGCATGGCGGCTACCGACATGCGCCAGGTCGTGGACAGTACGGTCCAGCCCCTGATGCAGCAACAGGACATCGCCGGCCTGTCGGTGGCGATCGTACAGAACGGCAAGGCGCAATACTTTAACTACGGCGTTGCCAGCAAGGAGAGCAAGCAGCCCGTCACCGAAAACACCCTGTTTGAAATCGGCTCGGTGAGCAAGACCTTCACCGCCACCCTTGCCGGCTATGCCCTGGCCAACGGCAAGCTGAAGCTGTCGGACCCGGCCAGCCAATACCTGCCGGCATTGCGCGGCGACACGTTTGACCACATCAGCCTGCTCAACCTCGGCACCTACACCGCGGGTGGCTTGCCCCTGCAATTCCCCGATGAGTCCGATAACGCCGGCAAGATGATCAGCTACTACCAGCACTGGAAACCGGACTTCGCTCCCGGCACCCAACGCCTGTATTCCAACCCGAGCATCGGCCTGTTCGGCCACCTGGCAGCGCAAAGCCTGGGCCAGCCGTTTGACCGGTTGATGGCGCAGACCCTGCTGCCGAAACTCGGCCTCAAGCACACCTTTATCAGCGTACCCAAGTCACAAATGAACCTGTACGCCCAGGGTTACGACAAGTCCGGCAAACCGGTGCGCGTCGGGCCTGGCGCCCTGGACGCCGAGGCCTACGGCATCAAGACCAGCACCTCGGACCTGATTCAGTACGTTGAAGTGAACATGCACCCGGCGAAGCTGGAGAAGCCGCTGCAACAGGCGATTGCCGCAACCCACACCGGCTACTACACGGTGGATGGCATGACCCAGGGCCTCGGCTGGGAGATGTACCCCTACCCGATCACGCTGGATGCATTGACCCAAGGCAACTCGGCACAAATGGCCTTTCAGCCCCACAAGGTCAACTGGCTGACACCACCGCAAGCGCCCCATGCCGACACGCTGGTGAACAAGACTGGCGCCACCAGTGGTTTTGGCGCCTATGTGGCGTACGTGCCGAGCAAAGGCCTGGGGGTGGTGATCCTGGCGAACAAGAACTACCCGAATGCCGAACGGGTGAAAGTGGCCCATGCGATCTTGAGTGCGATGGATAAATAAATCCCTGCACACCTCAAATGTGGGAGCGGGCTTGCCCGCGATGGCGGTGTATCAGTCGGCACATGTGCTGGCTGACACGCCCTCATCGCGGGCAAGCCCGCTCCCACATTGTTTTGTGGCGTGATTCAAGTTGGGTTTACATCCCCAGCCAATGCGGCAAGGCCAGGGAGATGAACGGCAGGTAGGTCACCATGATCAGGAACACCAGCAGGATCATCAGCCACGGCAACGCCGCGCGGATGGTCTGCCCCAGCGTCAGCCCTGTCACTGCCGAGGTCACAAACAGGTTCAACCCCACCGGCGGATGCACCAGGCCAATCTCCATGTTGACCACCATCACAATTCCCAGGTGAATCGGGTCGATCCCCAGCTTCATCGCAATCGGGAAAAAGATCGGCGCCAGGATCAGCACGATCGCCGACGGCTCCATAAAGCTGCCCGCCACCAGCAACACCACGTTGACCATGATCAGGAAACCAATCGGCGTCAGGCCCTCGGAGATCACCCACGCGGTGATTTCCTGGGGAATCTGCTCCGTGGTCAGCACGTGAGCGAAGAGCATGGCGTTGGCGATGATAAACATCAGCATGATCGCCAGGCGCCCGGACTCCAGCAGCACCTTGGGGCAATCCCTGATCTTCATGTCCTTGTAGATGAACAGCGCGACAAACGCCGAGTACACCGCCGCCACCGCCGCCGCTTCGGTCGGGGTGAACATGCCGCTGTAGATCCCGCCCAGGATGATCACCAGCAGCAACAGGCCCCAGAATGCCCGGCGGGCGCAGGTCAGCCACTCGCGAAAGGTCGCCCGTGGCTGGGCCGGCAGTTTCTTGATGCGCGCGACGATGTAGATCGCGACCATCAACATCAAGCCCAGCAGCAGGCCCGGAATCACCCCGGCCATGAACAGCTTGCCCACCGAGGTTTCCGTGGCGGCCGAGTACACCACCATCACGATCGACGGCGGAATCAGGATGCCCAGGGTACCGGCGTTGCAGATGATCCCGGCGCCGAATTCCTTCGGGTAGCCCGAGCGCACCATGCCCGCCACGGCAATCGAACCCACCGCCGCCACTGTCGCGGGCGAGGAGCCCGACAGTGCGGCAAACAGCATGCATGCCAGCACCGCCGCAATCGCCAGCCCGCCGCGGATATGCCCGACGCAGGCGTTGGCAAAGTCGATCAGCCGCTGCGCCACGCCACCGGTGGTCATGAACGCACCCGACAACAGGAAGAACGGAATCGCCAGGAAGGTATAGGCGTCCGAGGTTTCAAACAGCTTGATTGCCAGGGAACTCACCGAGTCCGGGCTGAACATCAGGATCGACACCGCGCCCGACAACCCCAGGGAAATCGCGATGGGCACACCGAGGAACATGAACACGAACAGCAGCAAAAACAGACACAGAACGGCCATCAGTGACGCTCCTCATGGCTGCCGGCCAACTTGCTGGCTTCACCGGCTTCGTCGGCCAGGCCCAGCCCGGTTTGGCGGTGGGTGAAGATGCGGTAGAAAATTTCCAGGTAGCGGATGAACACCAGGGCAAAGCCGATGGGCACGATCACAACGATGTCGTCGACGTCGATGCCGAACTTGTCGAGGTCTTCGGCGCCGATGTGCGCGGTGGTGACCGCACTCAGCCATTTGTAGCTGGCAACCATGAATAACCCGGCGTAGGCCAGGCAGCACAGGCAAGCCAGCATGCCCAGCAGGCGCTGCACCCGGCGCGGCGTCAGCTTGACCAGCGCGTCCACGCCCAAGTGGCCGGCGGTGCGCACGCCGTAGGAGATGCCGAAGAAAATCAGCCAGCCGAACATGGCCTTGGTCAGCGCCACGCTCCAGGTCATGTCCTGGGCCCAGCCCATGGTGTGGTCACCCAGGGCGTTGAAGAAACCGCTGCTCCACGCCCACTTGTCGGCAAGGGCAAAGAACAGGGTGTAGATGTTGTTGAGCATGACGTAGACAAAAGTCACCAGGGTCATGGCGGCCAGCAGGATGGCGATAAAGCCTTCCTCCAGGTGCTCCCAGACGCGCCTTAGCGTTTGCATGGCAAAACCTCGCGAAGCGGAGATAGGTGTGTGCAAGGCTTGGAGGCGGGAACCGGATCAACATGTGGGAGCGGGCTTGCTCGCGAATGCAGTCTTTCAGTTGATGCATTCGGTGACTGATACACCGCATTCGCGAGCAAGCCCGCTCCCACATTTGATCTCGGTGCTCTCCAAATTACTGGTTCGACGCGTCGGCCGCCTTGATCAGGTCAGCGCCGATTTCACCTTCGAATTTCTGCCACACCGGGCGCATGGCTTCGCGCCAGAGCTGGCGTTGCTCCGGCGTCAGTTCGATGATTTCGCTGGTCTTGGCGTCGATGATCTTCTGCTTGGCCGACTGGTTCAGCGCCTCGGCCTGCTTGTTCACCTCGACGGTGACTTCAACCATGACCTGGTCCAGGGTGGTGCGCACATCCGGCGGCAGGCCGTTCCAGAACTTGGCGTTGGTGATCACCATGTAGTCGATCAGGCCATGGTTGGATTCGGTGAAGTACTTCTGCACTTCGTTGACCTTCTGGCTTTCATAGTTCGACCAGGTGTTCTCGGTGCCGTTGACGGTGCCAGTCTGCAAGCCCTGGTACACCTCGGCAAAACTCATCTTGCGCGGGTTGGCGCGGATCGCCTTGAACTGCTCTTCCAGGACGCTGGAGGCCTGCACGCGGAATTTCAGGCCACGGGCATCCTTGGGCTCTCGCAATGCCTTGTTCGCCGACAGTTGCTTGAGGCCGTTGTGCCAATAGGCCAGGCCGAGGATGTTCTTGTCTTGCATCGAGGTCAGCAGCGCCTTGCCCTGGGCCGCCTGGAAACGGTCGACCGCCGCCAGGTCGTTGAACAGGAACGGCAGGTCGTAGATCTGTACTTGCTTGGTGTACTGCTCAAACTTGGCCAGGGACGGCGCCAGCATCTGCACGTCGCCCAGCAGCAGCGCTTCCATTTCCTTGCCGTCGCCGAACAGCGAGGAGTTGGGGTACACCTCGACTTTCACCCGGCCGGGCAGGCGTTCTTCAGCGAGCTTCTTGAACAGCAAGGCGCCCTGGCCTTTGGGGGTGTTTTCCGCGACGACGTGGGCGAACTTGATCACGATGGGGTCGGCCGCCTGGGCCAGGCCCGCGGCAAACAAGGTGGCGGCGCAGAACAGCGCCCGAGAAAGCTTGAGCATGGAAAATCACCTTCTTATTGTTGTGTTATAGGGCAAGGTGCCTGATGTCACGCGTATAGAGAATTTCGAATTTTAGATACCTGCGTTCGGCGTGGACGAACGCCGATTTTGCAAACAACAGAGATCCAATGTGGGAGCGGGCTTGCTCGCGAAAGCGGTGTGCCAGTCACCGGATGCACTGGCTGACCCGCCGCTTTCGCGAGCAAGCCCGCTCCCACATTTCTACGGTTGCGCGGCTAATAATCGTTGGGCCCGCAGCAACACCGGTGCATCCACCATCTGCCCGTCCAGCTGATACGCCCCGGCCCCATGGGCACCAGCGTCCACCACCCGTTTGGCCCAGGCCAGATCCTCGGCACTGGGGGCCAACGCCTGGTGAATCACCGCCACCTGCTTGGGATGGATACACAACGCGCCGGCAAAGCCCATTTCATAGGCATGCCGAATCGAACGGCGCAGGCCTTCGGGGTCGTCGATGGCCGGGTGCACGCCGTCCAGCGGCGCCACCAGCCCGGCGGCGCGGGAATGCACGATCAAGGCAAGGCGAGCCTGGTCCAGGGCAAATTGCGCGGCCGGGGAGCCGCTGCTCAGGTTCAAGTCCAGCGCCAGGTCCAGGCCACCAAACGACAGGCGCTCCACCAGCGGCGCATGGGCGATTTCCGCCACCGCCAGCAAACCCCGCGCACTCTCGATAATCGGCCAGATAGCCTTGCCCGTTGCAGCCACCACGGCCACCTGGGCCGCACTTTCAACCTTGGGCAGCAACACCCCCGCGACCCCGGCGTGGGCCTGACAGAACGCCACATCGGCAAAATGCTCGGGATGCTCCGGCGCGTTGATCCGCACCCACACCCGCGCCGCCGGCGTCGCCTGCAAAAACACCCCGAGGTTGTCCCGGGCCTGACGCTTGAGCGGCTCTTCCACCGCGTCTTCAAAATCCACGATCACCGCATCGGCGCCACTGGCCAGGGCCTTGGCAAAACGTTCCGGTCGGCTGCCCGGTACAAACAGCGCAGAGCGCACAAGAGAGGTTGGCATCGTTCGATTCCTTGTCAGATAACGCCGCGTATACGCAGGCCGTCGATGGCTTCAGCGGAGTAACCCAGCTGGTCGAGAATCCCCTGGCTGTGCTGCCCCAGCCCCGGCACCGCATCCATCCGCGGGGTGAACGCGGCATTGCGTGCCGGTGGCAGCAACGACGGCAACTTGCCCGCCGGGCTGTCGACTTCACGCCAACTGTCCCGGGCCTTGAGCTGCGGGTGGTCCCACACGCCTTGCATGTCGTTGACTCGTGCACTGGCGATTTGCGCGTCTTCCAGGCGCTGGATCACGCCCTCGGCGCTCATCTGCGCAAAACGGTCGACGATGATCTGGCGCAGCACGTCGCGGTTTTCCGAACGCTTGAAGTTGGCCGAGAAACGCTCGTCGGTGGCCAATTCCGGGGTGAGCAGCACCTTGTCGCAGAACGCCGCCCATTCCCGCTCATTCTGCAACCCGAGCATCACCGTGCCGCCGTCGCCGGTGGGAAACGGCCCGTAGGGGTAGATCGTCGAATGCGCCGCACCCGCGCGCGGTGGCTGGGGCGCGCCGTCGAACGCGTAATACATCGGGTAGCCCATCCACTCCACCAGGCTTTCCAGCATGCTGACGTCGATGCGACTGCCCTGCCCGGTCTTGCCCCGCAGCAGCAGCGCCGAGAGGATGCCGCTGTAGGCGTACATCCCGGCGGAGATATCGGCGATGGAGCAGCCGGCCTTGGCCATCTGGTCTTCACCCGGGCCACCGGTGACCGAGAGAAAGCCGCCTTCGCTCTGGATCAGCAGGTCGTAGGCCTTTTTCTTTTCATACGGGCCACCCTCGCCATAGCCGGAGATGTCGCAGACGATCAGCCGCGGGAAGCGCTCATGCAGCGCCTCGAATGACAATCCCATGCGCGCGGCCGCGCCCGGTGCGAGGTTCTGCACCAGCACATCGGCATCGGCCAGCAGGGTTTCCAGGATGTCCCCGGCATCGTCGTGCTTGAGGTCCAGGGTCAGGCTTTCCTTGGAGCGGTTGGTCCACACGAAATGCGAGGCCAGGCCGCGCACGCGCTCGTCATAGCCCCGGGCAAAGTCGCCCGCCCCGGGACGTTCGATCTTGATCACCCGCGCGCCCAGGTCGGCCAACTGGCGAGTGCAGAACGGTGCGGCAATCGCGTGTTCCAGGCTGACAACGGTGATGCCGTCCAGCGGTCGTTGATTAGCGGTCATGACAGTTCCTTAAAGCCAGTGAGCCAGGGACGCGGCGTTGCGCAGGTCCCAGACTTTTTCGATCAGCCCGGTGGTTTGCGCGGGTGTGCGGGCACCGCTGAATTGAGTCAGGCGCTGGAACTTGTCGGCCAGCTCCGAGCGGTTCAGGGTGTTGCCCGGGTCGCCCTTGGGTTCGTCGATGGCGCCGTGCAGGGTGCGACCATCGGCGGTGGTCACGATCACCCGGCCCAGCCAGCGCTGCGGATAGGCACCGTCGACTTCGGCGTCGAGGGTCATGGAGACCCTGTCGCGAAACGCCGCCACGTCCCCGTCGCTCAGCGCCAGCTCGTGAAACTCGGTCAGCCCGGCCTTGCCATGCACGGCAATCAACCCCAGCACGGTGCCCATGGAGAACTTGGCCTGGTGCACGGTCTGCGGCAGCGTCACCCGGCCCAACACGTCGATGGCGCCCTGGTGAACGCGGGTTTCCACATGGGTAATCTGCTCATGGCCGAGCTCCTCGCGCTGCATCAGATCCAGCAGCGCATCGGCGGCCGGATGGGTGTGGCGGCATGAAGCATGGAACTTGAACGACGTTTCCAGCAGCGCCCAGCGACTGCCGAGGCGATCCGCCAATTTGCCTGGGTCGGCGTCGGTGGACATGCCCGCCGCCATACCCTGATCGCCTTCCAGAATATTGCGCGCACCGGTCAGCCCGTCCGCCGTCAGGTACGCCGCCAGCAAACCATCGGCAGCGGCCTTGGCAGTGTGCAGTTGCTTGGAGTCGGCGGCGTCCCGCAGGAACTCCCACAGCCCGGCCGCCTGAGTGCCGGCACTGCCCAGCAGGTTGATGAATTGCTCTTGGTTGAAGTCGAGCAATTTGCCCACGGCCACCGCCGCCGCGAGGGTGCCGACGGTGGCCGTGGTGTGGAAGATCCGGTAATGGGAACGGCCCATGAACTCACCGATGCGAATCCCGGCTTCGTAACCGGCCACCGAGGCCAGCAGCAGCTCGCGACCGGACTTGCCGAGGTCTTGCGCCGCCGCCAATGCCGCCGGAAACACCACGGTCGCCGGGTGCAATACCGAGCTGTTGTGCAGGTCATCCTGCTCCACCAGGTGCGACGACGCGCCATTCACCAGCGCGGCGAAATAGGCACTACTGCCGCCGCCGTTGACGATGATCTGCGCCGGGCCATCAGCCGGGCCCACCCTGCGGGCATAACGTTCGAACAACGGGATCGGATGCGCACCCTTGCTGGCCAGCGCCGAGGCGAGCCAATCGAGGAACAGGTCTTCGGTGCGGGCCAGTACGGCGTCCGGCAATTGTGCGTAATTCAACTCGGCGAGGAACCTACACAGCGCTTGGGTATGGCTCATGGTCGGGCCCTCAGAAGCTGCGTGGCAGTTCGAGCAAATGCTCGGCCACGTAGGACAGGATCAGGTTGGTGGAGATCGGCGCGACCTGGTACAGGCGGGTTTCGCGGAACTTGCGCTCCACGTCGTATTCGCAGGCAAACCCGAAGCCGCCGTGGGTTTGCAGGCAGGCGTTGGCCGCCTCCCAGGAAGCCTTGGCCGCGAGGTACTTGGCCATGTTCGCGCTGGCCCCGGCATTGGCGCCGCTGTCGTATTCCTCACAGGCACGCCAGCGCATCAAGTCAGCCGCTTCGATCTCGATATGGGCTTCGGCAATCGGGAACTGCACGCCCTGGTTCTGTCCGATGGGCCGACCAAATACCACGCGGTCGCGGGCATAGGCGCTGGCTTTCTCGATAAACCAGCGGCCATCGCCGATGCACTCGGCGGCAATCAGGGTGCGTTCGGCGTTGAGGCCGTCGAGGATGTAGCGAAAGCCCTTGCCCTCCTCGCCAATCAGGCTGTCCAGCGGCAACTCCAGGTTGTCGAAGAACAGTTCGTTGGTCTCGTGGTTGACCATGTTGGCGATGGGCTGCACGGTCAGGCCGTTGCCGATGGCTTCCCGCAAGTCCACCAGGAAGATCGACATGCCTTCGGATTTTTTCTTCACCTCGGCCAACGGTGTGGTGCGGGCCAGCAGGATCATCAGGTCGGAATGCTGCACCCGCGAGATCCAGACTTTCTGGCCATTGATCACGTACTTGTCGCCGCGCTTGACTGCGGTGGTCTTGATTTTGGTGGTGTCGGTGCCGGTGGTGGGCTCGGTCACGGCCATCGACTGCAGGCGCAATTCGCCGCTGGCGAGCTTGGGCAGGTAGAAGCTTTTCTGTGCTTCGCTGCCGTGACGCAGCAAGGTGAACATGTTGTACATCTGGCCGTGGACGGTGCCGGAGTTGCCGCCGCAGCGGTTCACTTCTTCCAGAATCACCGAGGCTTCCGCCAGCCCCAGGCCGGAGCCGCCGTAGGCTTCCGGGATCATTGCCGACAGCCAGCCGGCGTCGGTCAGGGCCTTGACGAAGGCTTCCGGGAAGCCCTTTTCTTCATCGACCTTGCGCCAGTAGGCAGCGTCGAATTCGGCGCAGAGTGCGCGCACGCCTTCGCGGATGGCATTCAGTTCTTCGTTGTCATTCGGGTTCATTAACGGCTCTCCGCCTGTTGTTCTTGGAGGTTTATTCGAAATGCAGTTCGGCGCGCTGGGCCAGGCCGTCGGCGTTGCCCGCCCACAGTTCCGCGACGCCCGGCGCGGTGACGTGCCCGCCCACTTCAAAGGCTTGCGGGGCAATCAACGGGCGCACGCCGCGATACGAGAAACGGCGCAACGTGGCCGCGGGGTTGGCGCGGCAAAATGCGCGCAGGCTCAAGGTGGCGATCAGCGGCCCGTGCACCACCAGCCCCGAATAACCTTCGGTGCCGGTGACATAGGGGTAGTCGTAGTGAATGCGGTGGCCGTTGAAGGTCACGGCGCTGTAGCGGAACAACAGGGTTGGCGTCGGGTCGACCGCTTCACGCCAGGCGCCTTCGGGGAGCGCGTCACCACTGCCCTGCTTGGGCGGCGTGGGTTCGCGGTAGACGATGTCCTGTTCTTCGCGCAGGGCCAGGCGGCCGTCCTGGGAATAGTCGTGGCGCACGGTGACGAACAACAACGAGCCGGTGCGACCGGTTTTTTCTTCCACCTGGGTGATGGTCGAAACGCGGGTGGCGGCCTCACCGGCACGCAATGCATGGAAGAACTCGATGCGCCCGCCGGCCCACATGCGGTTGCGGTTATCGGCCGGCGGCAGGAAGCCGCCACGGGCCGGATGACCGTCGCCGCCCAGGGCGGATTCGGGCAGCGGGTCCTGGAAAAAGCACCATTGCCACAACGGCGGGACCGGCTCGCCATCTGCCGGTGCCGCTTCGCCAAAGGTGGCGGCGATGCGTTTGAGCAGGTTGTGGCTCAAGTGGTCGTGGGCTGTTTCGCTACGGCCGATCCAGTCTGTGGCGCTCATCAGGTGCATGTCCTCGGGCAGGGAATCTGAACCGGATCATGCTGGGGCCTGGCCGTTCTGAGAATTTGCATTTCAATAAAGCAGCGTTCGGCTATGCTGAACGCCATCGCCCATAAAAAGATCTCAAGAACCCACATGGGTTCTTCGTCGCTGCCCCGGAGCCTTGCATGCACTTTGATCTGGCTGACTTACGCCTGTTTATCCATATCGCCGAATCCCCCAGCCTGACCCAGGGCGCCAAGCGCGCGTTCCTTTCGCCGGCCGCCGCCAGTGCGCGGATCAAGGCCCTGGAGGGCCAGCTCGACACCCGCCTGTTGTACCGCGACAGCCGTGGCGTGGAGATCACCCCGGCGGGCGAACGGCTGCTGCACCATGCGCGGCTGATCATGCGCCAGGTGGATTACCTGAAAAGCGAGTTCACCCAATACGGCATCGACTCGGCCGGACATATCCGCATTTTTGCCAACACCACCGCCGTGACCGAGTTCCTCCCGGAGGTGCTGGCCGGCTTCCTGTCCCAGCGACCCGGCGTGACGGTGGACCTGCAGGAGCGGCTGTCACGGGATATCGTCCGGGGCGTGCTGGATGGCACCAGCGACATGGGCATCATCGCCGGGCCTGTGGAAGCGTCGGGTTTGCAGGTGCTGCACTTCAGCACCGACCACCTGGTGCTGACGGTACCGGTGGGGCATCCGCTGGCGGGCCTGCCTTCGGTGACGCTGGAGCAAACCCTGGCTTATCAACATATCGGCTTGCATGACGGCAGCACGTTGCTGAGTTTCCTGCGTGAGCATGTGGAGCGGCTGGGCAAGCACTTGTCGTTGCGCATTCAAATGTCGAGCTTCGAGGCGATCTGCCGGATGGTTGAGGCGGGCGTGGGGATCGGCATCATTCCCGAGTCGGCGGCGGTGCGGCACAGCCGGACCATGCAACTGGTGACGGTGAAGCTGGATGAGGGTTGGGCGGTGCGTGAGCGCAGTATTCTGGTGCGGGAACTGGAGGCGTTGCCGGGTACGATTCGGGCGTTGATCGCGACCTTGATGCCCGAGATGGAACCGCCCCGGCTGCCGGGCGCCTAAGCTAACGTTGCCTTTTTGCGAAGGAGATCTAGTCATGCAGCTTGAAGGTTCCTGCCATTGCGGCGCGGTTTCGTTCAGTCTTGAGAGTGCGCATCCCTACCCTTATCAGCGGTGTTATTGCTCGATTTGTCGCAAGACCCAGGGGGGTGGCGGGTATGCGATCAACCTTGGGGGGGATGCCAGGAGCCTCAAGGTGCGGGGGCGCAAGTTGATTTCGATTTATCACGCGCGGATGAAAGAGCCGGGGGATAGCCGGGCGCATGCGAGTACGGCTGAGCGGCATTTTTGTTCGCAGTGTGGGTCGGGGTTGTGGTTGTTCAGTCCGCAGTGGCCGGAGTTGATTCATCCGTTTGCTTCGGCGATTGATACGCCGTTGCCGGTGCCGCCGGAGCATACGCATTTGATGCTGGGGTCGAAGGCGCCGTGGGTTGAGGTGAGTGTTCGCGCGGGGGACCTGGAGTTTGAGGAGTATCCAAAGGAGTCGATTGCCGAGTGGCATGAGCGGTTGGGGTTGGGGTTGGGTTGATTGATTGAGTGAGTGAGTGAGTGAATATCCGTTATTTGGGTGATGGCTGAGATTGGTTCCGCTCTTACAGCGGCTCACTTTTGAAAAGCGCAAAAGTAAGCAAAACACTCTTGCCCCACCACTCGGCACCTCGCCTAGGCTTGAGTGTTGAAGAGCAAAATCAAAAGCTAAAGCGGGCACGGTCAAATGTGGGAGCTGGCTTGCCTGCGATGGCATCAACTGGATGTACCTGATGCACCGAGGTGTCTGCATCGCAGGCAAGCCAGCTCCCACAGAAAAGCAGAGCTGCTTTCGCTCTGGCTTTTGATCTGGCTTTTAACACTCAAGCCGGCCGGTAGGCCGCTGTGCTCTGCTTTTGATCTGCTTTTGATTTTGATCTGCGGGCCCCGTCAACCACGATGGCCGCAAGTAGGCACGGTGGAGCGGGTAAATCGGCAAGGATGCCGATTTAGCCGCGCCGGGCCATGGATGGCCCGTCGCGGCGGCCCGCGGAACCGGGCCGGAGTGCGGGCATGCCGAGCCTAGGCGAGGCACCGAGTGGTGGGGCAAAGACCTTTTGGTTACTTTTGGGGCGTTTGCCAAAAGTGACCCGCTGTAAGAGCGGAACCATAGGTCGCCGTTACCTAAATAACGGATATGTACACCGAATCAAACAGCCGCCAAAGAAGGCTCCAACTGCCGCTGAGCCAACCAAATCTCCTCCTGCAACCACTGCGCAAACACCTGCAACTGCGGCGTATCCGTCTGCTCCGGCCGGGTCACCAGCCAGTACGACTGATGCCCCTCCACATGCACATTCAGCACCTGCGTCAACTGCCCACTGGCCAACTCCGAAGCGACCATATGCCAATCCGCAATGGTAATCCCCAACCCATCGATCGCCGCCCGAATCGCCAAATCCAGCAGGTCAAACTCATACCCCCCCTCGATATCAACCCCACTGATCCGCGCCGCATCCAGCCAATGCTTCCACGTCAGATACCGCTGATCCTCCCGCGCCAGCACATGCAGCAACGTCATGCGATTCAGATCAATCCCGTCACTCCACTCACGGGCATACAACGACGGCGCACACACCGCGATATGCCGCTCCTGAATCAACAGCGAACTGTCCAACCCATCCCATTCCCCATCGCCAAACCGAATCGCACAATCCAGCGTACTGGTCTCCGCCAGGCTGTCCTGCAACCGGGTGGTAATGCTCAACTCCAGCTCCGGATGCTGCTCGCGCAAGCGCCCCAACCGCGGCATCAACCAACGATTGGTAAACGTCGGCGGCGCATTGATGTGCAGCCGATTGGCATGGGACTTCTGCTGGATACTGCGCACCGTCAACTCGATCTTGTCGAACGACTGGTGCAACGCCCGCAGCAACACCCGCCCGGCACTGGTCAATTCCAGGTGATGGTGACGACGCTCCAGCAGGGCCTCGCCCAACTGTTCTTCAAGCTGGCGCACCTGGCGGCTGACCGCACTCTGCGTCACGTTCAACAGCTCGGCGGCCCGGGTAAAACTGCCGGTACTGCCGGCGACTTCGAAAGCTTTGAGGGCGTTGAGACCGGGCATTTTGCGTTTCATGGACGACACTCGGGAGCACAGGGGAAATAACCTGCACAACATACCTTTTTGTATTGGGTCAGCGGTAGCACTCCAGCCTGACAAACAATTAATCGTCGCAACCGCTGAAAGTGTCGTTTATCGCTACAGACCGTCGCTCACGAATAAATAGCCTGCGTATAACGCATGCACACTAAGACAATTAAGCATTGGTCGTCGCCAGACTATAAACGCTAGTCTGCCGATGTACTTCCTATAACTTCGCCCCTCTCTTTCGCGATTAACTTATCGAGTCATCGCCATGTCCAACGCACCCGTTTCATCCCGGCGAAGTATTGGCTTGCTGGCACTGGTGTTTACCGCCTGCAACGCCACCACCCACGGTTTCAGTGTGTTCCTGTATTCGGCGCTGTTGCCGCAGATCCGCCTGGCCTTTGAGCTCAGTTACAGCCAGGCCGCATTGATCGCCGCGCTGTTGCAGCTGTTCTACATGGGCGCCTCGATTGCCAGCGGCCTGGCGGCGGCGTGGATCAGCCCGCGCAATATGGTGCGCCTGACCATCGTCCTCAGCCCCGCCCTGCTGGCCCTGGCCGTCGCCACGCCGTGGGTGCTGCCGTTTGCCCTGTGCCTGGCACTGGTCTCGGCGTGCGCGGTGTCGAACTGGAACGCGATTTCGGCCCTCGCTCAAGAGGTGATCCCGACTACACATCGCAGCCGGGTGCTGGGGCTGGCGTCCTCGGGCTCAGCCTTTGCGCTGTGCTTGAACGGGCTGTTGATCGCGCTGTTGCAGGGGTTGTCGTTGCGCCAGTTCTGGCTGATCTGCGCCGGGTTGACGCTGGTTGTCACGCTGTTGACCCTGTGGGCACTGGCCCCGATCAAGCAACCGGCACCACGCGAGACCATGGCGCCGGCGCTGAACCAAGTGCTGCGCCAATGGCTGAAGTTGTGCGTGGCACAACCGGTGGCAATGCAGATCGTCTTGCTCAGCGCGTTTATCGGCGCCATCAGCGGGCCGTTTCTGAATTTCCTGTCGGCGTTCGTCAGCGAGCAGCTACAGGCCAGCGCTTCCGTCACCGGCTCGATGTGGACGCTGATCGGGATCGGCGGTGTGATCGGCGGCTTGCTGCTGGGCACGCTGGCAGATCGTTGGGGGGCGTTGCGGGTGATGGCCCTGAGTATCGGCGCGTTTGGTCTGAGCATGCTCGGCTTGCTCGGGCACCCGAGCCTGGTACTGAGCTGGCTGGCGGCCGGGCTGTTCGCGCTGTTCTATTTCCCGTGTTGGGGCTTGATGGCCGCCTACGTCGGTGCCCGGCTCAGCCCGGTGCACAGCCTGCAAGTGGTGAGCCTGAGCATGGTCAGCTACGGCCTGGCGAGTGCCACCGGCAATGCCTTGTGCGGCTGGCTGCTGCAAGTCACTGGCGAATTTGCGGTGGTGCACGGCTGGATCGCGGCCTGGGTGTTGGCCAGCCTGTTATTGCTCAAGCGCATGGCCCAGCGACACACCCGTGAAGCGCTGGCCGCCCAGATGCCCTGAGTGGCCCAGTTGCCGGCGCAGAATCTCCACCAGGGCATCCACTTCCGGCACCTGGCAACCGGCTGAACGCCAGAACATCAGGCGCGCCGGGGCAATCGGCGGGAAGCCCTGGCGCTCGTCCAGAATCTGCCAGTCGGGTGGCACCAGGCGCCGCGCCATCACGCCCACCGACAAGCCCTGCTCGATCGCAATCGCAATGCCGCGCGGGCTTTGGCTGGTGTAAACCACCTGCCACGAGCGCCCGGACTGGGCCAGCGCCTGCACGGCGTTCGCACGGAACGCGCAGCCCTCGGCGTACACCGCCAACGGCACCGACTGACGCCCCACGCAACTCCAGCTGGGCGCCGCGACCCACACCAACGGCTCGTCGCAAAGGTATTCCCCGCTCTGCAAACCTGCGTGTTCCACCCCCAGCACCAGGTCCAGCTCGCCCCGTTGCAGGCGCCCCACCAGGGCGGTCGACATCTCGCAGCACACATCGGGCCGTACCTGGGAGAACTGCGCCTGGAAGTCCTTGAGCATCCCGCCCAGGCAGTACTCGGCGTAGTCCTCGGGCATGCCGAGGTGGATACACACCTGTTCATTGGGCAATTGCGCGGCGCTGACGGCTTCGCTGTGCAGCTTGAGGATCTGCCGGGCGTAGATCAAAAAGGTTTCGCCACCGGGGGTCAGGCCCACCGAGCGGCTGGTACGGCGGATCAGTGGCGTGCCGACGATGTCTTCCAGGCGTTGCAGACTCTGGCTGACGGTGGATTGGGTCTTGTGCAGGCGCTCGGCGGCCGCCGAAAACCCCTGGCACTCGATAATTGCCACAAACACTTTAAGCAGGGTGCCATCCAGTTCGCCCGACATAACTATCGCCCTCGCCGATGGATTCGATCACAACTTGTAATTTCCACTTTGCACCTCGTTCAGCAACTATCGGGTCAGCCAAAAAACACCAACTGATAGTTCCGGGAGTCTTGCATGAGCCTTCAACTTGCTGACGCTGAAGTGGGCGATATCAGCGACATTATTAATACCGAGCTGTATCCCATACATGATTCGGGCCATGTTCAATTACAGGCCCTGATCGAACACGCCCGGGCCGAACTGGCCGAAGACGGCTGCTGCCTGCTGAAGAACTTCCTGCGCCCCGCAGCGCTTGAGCAGGCGCGCCTGGAAGGTTTGGCGCTGTCGGACAAGACGTTTTATTCGGTGCGCAAGGTCAACGCCTACTTCACCGAGGACGACACCTCCCTGCCCCACGATGACCCGCGCCGCACGTTCATGGAGCGCACCAGCGGCTTCGTGACCCGCGACATGATCGCCCCGGACGCGATCATCCACCGGCTGTACGTGTCGCCGATGATGAAACGCTTTATCGGTGCCTGCCTGAATGAGCCGGAAATCTTCGAGTACGCCGACCCGTTCGCCGGGCTGGTGATCAACGTGATGCCGGACGGCACCGAGCAGCCCTGGCACTTCGATACCAACGAATTCATCGTCAGCATGATGACCCAGAAGCCCGAGGCCGGCGGCCTGTTCGAGTACGCGCCGATGATTCGCTCGCGCACCCAGGAGAACCTCGGCGCCGTCGGCAAGGTGGTGCGTGGCGAGGACCGTTCGCGGGTGCAGGAACTGGAGCTGAATCCCGGCGATTTGCAGATATTCAAAGGGCGTTTTTCGGTGCACCGGGTGACCCGCGTAGAAGGCGCCACCGAGCGCAACACGGCGATCTTCGCCTACTCCGAAAAGCCCGGAATCATTGGCCGTGCCCAGCGCACCAAGCAGCTTTACGGACGCCTGTCCGAAGCCCATCTGCAAGCCGAACGCAACCTGGTCCGCAGCGACCAGTTGCTCGACTGATTCATACCTAAAAAACCTTGAAACCGTATTTGCCCTGCGAGGAACACCCCATGAGTCTGTCCGGCCCCAACCGCAACCCCGCTGACTGCGAACCTACCCATGACGAGATCCAGCAGATCCAGCTGGACCGTCTGCAAAGGGTACGCAACGAGCTGAAAAAACGCGACTACGCCGCCTGCGTACTGTTCGACCCTACCCACATGCGCTACGCCACCGGCTCGCGCAACATGCAGGTGTACTCGGCGCGCAACCCGGCCCGCTATGCGTTTATCCCGGCAGAAGGCCCGGTGGTGGTGTTCGAGTTCGGCGGCTGCCTGCACCTGGCCGAAACCCTCAACACCGTCGATGAAGTGCGCCCGGCCAAAGCCATCTCCTATTACTTCTGCGAAAGTTTCCTGGGCAATGTCACCGCCGACTGGGCCGCGGAAATCGATGAGCTGGTGCGCAAATGCGGCGGCGGCAAACGCATCGCCATTGAAAGCGCCACCTCGGCCGCAGCCTTCGAACTGCAAAAGCTCGGCTACCAGATTTTCGACGCCCAGGAACCGCTGGAACGTGCGCGCTGCATCAAGGTGCCGAACGAACTCAAGATGATCCGCGCCAGCCTGCGCGCCACCGAAGCCGGGGTGCGCCTGATGGAAAGCAAACTCACCCCCGGCATCAGCGAGAACGAGCTGTGGTCGCACCTGCACCAGCACGTGATCGCCACCGACGGTGATTACGTCGAGACCCGCCTGCTGTCCTCCGGCCCACGCACCAACCCGTGGTTCCAGGAGTGCAGCACCCGGCCCATCGAAGCCGGCGACCTGGTAGCGCTGGACACTGACGTGGTCGGGCGTTTCGGCTACTACGCCGACTTCTCGCGGACCTTCCTGTGCGGGGAACAAGCCGCCACCGCCAAGCAGCAGGAGCTGTACAAACTGGCCTACGAGCAGGTGCAGACCAACATGGAAATGCTCAAGGCCGGGCGCAGTTTCAAGGAGTACGCGGAACTGGCCTGGAAGATTCCCGAGCATTACAAAAACAACCGTTACTTCGCCCTTGTGCACGGGGTTGGCATGACCGGTGAATACCCCTACGTGGTGCATCGCGAAGACATTGATGCCCTGGGCTATGACGGTGTGTTCGAAGCCGGCATGACCATCTGCGTGGAAAGCTACATCGGCCACGACGACGGCGGCGAAGGGGTCAAGCTCGAAGAGCAGATCTACATCCACGAACACGGCATCGAGTTGCTCTCCGACTACCCGTTCGACCCGCGCTTGTTGAGGTACTGATCGTTCCCACGCTGTGCGTGGGAATGCATCCCGTGACGCTCTGCGTCACCGTTTCGCAGAGGGGACGCGGAACGTCCGGGGCGGCATTCCCAAGCAGAGCGTGGGAACGATCGGTCGGTGGGGAGCGACATGTAACATGCGTTTATAGAACGTTCCAACGCAGAATTTGTCGTTTGTCGATCTTTGCGCAAATGACAAAACTGCGGGCATCTCTAATAAAAACAACATGAGAGCTGCCCTATGTCCTGTCCCATTGCCACCCTCCCGACTTCGTTGCGCCTTGTTCTTCTGCCGGCTTCACAGCGGTCACGGTCACGCCTTCGCGGCGCTTGCCATTGACCCTTGCGGTTCAACAAAAAAACGCATATTCGCAAGTACCGGAGAGGCTTATGAAAGAGTTGACTACCCTGGACGGCGCCGCGCCGCATCCAGCCGTAAATGATCTGTGTGCCCAAGTGCAAAGCGGCGAAATCAACCGTCGCCAGTTCCTGCGCACGGCCGCGCTGCTGGGCATCACCGTCGCCAGTGCCAGCACCTTTCTCGGTTCCGCACTGCTGGGCAATCACGCCCGGGCCGCCGAGCCACGCCAGGGCGGCAGCCTGCGGTTTGCCTGCGCGATCCAGGAAATCCAGGACCCGATGCTGATCACCTGGATCGAAGCCTCGAACCTGCTGCGCAACTCGGTGGAATACCTGACCTGGGTCGACGCCGACAACATCACCCACCCTTACCTCGCCGAGAGCTGGAGCCCGTCGGAAGACCTCGCTACCTGGACCTTCAACCTGCGCCAGAACGTGAAGTGGAGCAACGGCGACACCTTCAACGTCGACGACGTGCAGCACAATATCGAACGCTGGATCGCCGCCGATTCCAAGTCGGTGAACCGCACCGCGTTCCAGGACATCAAGGCCTTCGAAAAAGTCAGCGAGTTCCAGTTCCGCCTGGTGCTCAAGCGGCCGATCCTGGCGATCCCGGAGATGCTCAACGCCTTCACCTGCGCCATCGTGCACCGCAGCTTCAAGGCCGGTGACGACTGGGCGAAAAACCCGCTGGGCACCGGGCCGTTCAAGCTGGTTTCATTCGCCGTGAACAAGCAGGCGACCTTCGCCAAGCGCGCTGATTACTGGGGCAAACCGGCCAACCTCGACGAGTTGCGCTACGTCGACATGGGCACCGACGTGTCCACCCACCTCGCCGCCCTGCAAGCCGGGCAAGTCGACGTGCTGTACCGCGTGACGGTGGCTGAACTGGACCTGGCCAAGCGCTTGCCCGGGGCCCAGTTGCTGACCTGCAAGTCGGCGCAAACCGTGGTGATGCGCATGGCCTGCGACCAGAAGCCGTTCACCGACCTGCGCATCCGCAAGGCGGTGGTGCTGTGCGCCGATAACGCGCAGATGCTGAAGATCGCCTATCGCGGCATGGGCACCCTCGGCGAAGACCATCATGTGGCGCCTTCCCACCCCGAATATTTCCCGCTGCCCAAGCGCAACCGCGACGTGGCGGCGGCGAAGAAGCTGCTGGCCGAAGCCGGCTTCCCCAACGGCATCGACATTGACCTGATCGTCGGCAACACCCAGGGCCGCTATGAACAGGACTGCGCGCAGATCCTGCAACAGAACTGCCTGGAAGCCGGGATCCGCATCAACCTCAAGGTGATCCCTGCTGCACAGTACTGGCCGATCTGGGACAAGGCTGCTTTCAGCCTGACCTACTGGGCCCACCGCCCGCTGGGCGTAATGTCCCTGGAACTGGCCTACCGTGGCGGTGGTGCCTGGAACGAAAGCCATTACAGCGACCCGGCGTTTGATGCCGCGCTGGACAAGGCCATGGGCATCATCGACCCGAAACAGCGCGCCGTGGCGATGGAAGATGTCGAACGCATCCTGCAGGACGCCTGCGTGATCGTGCAGCCGTTCTGGGGCGACAAGTTCACCGCCGTGAGCAAAAAGGTCCAGGGCTTCCAGGTGCACCCTTCCGACTTCTACCCGATGGACAGTGTGTGGATGAGCGCTTGATTTAGCGCACGCCCTCCTCCCTGCCCGCACGGGCAGGCATCCCTTGAACAGTCGGAGCATGCACCCATGGCTCATTTTCTGATGCGCAAGTTATTGGCGCTGGTGGCGACCCTGCTGTCGGTGTCATTGATCGTGTTCCTGGCCCTGGAACTGAATATCGAAGACGTGGCGATCAACGTCCTCGGCCCCTACTCCGCCGCCGACCAGCGCGCCGCGTGGCTGGTGGAACATGGCTACAACCAACCCTTTGTGTGGCGCTACCTGGTGTGGCTCAAGGACTTTGTCAGCGGCGACTGGGGCACCTCGGTGTACTTTCGCGAATCAGTGATCAAGCTGCTGCTGCCGAACCTTGCGCAAACCCTGACCCTGGCCGGCCTGGCCTTGCTGGTGATGGTACCGGTGGCGTTGACCCTCGGCATTCTGGCCGGGATTCGCCAGGGCTCGGCGCTGGACCGCCTGGTGTCGTTCCTGTCGATCGTCACCACCTCGATTCCCGACTTCGCCAGCGCGGTTTTCGTCTCCGCGATCTTTGTGTTCTGGCTTAACTGGCTGCCCGGTGTGAGCAGCATGAGCGAGGGCTTCAGCGTCGTGCAATTGGTGCTGCCATTGATGGTGCTGTGCCTGTTCGGCATCGGTTACCTGGCGCGCATCACCCGGGCCTCGATGGTGGAAGTGATGCAGGCGCCGTACATCCGCACAGCGCGGCTCAAGGGGGCGTCGACCTCACGCATTGTGCTGCGGCATGCCCTGCGCAATGTGCTGATCGCGCCGGTCACGGTGATCATGCTGTACATCCCGTGGCTGCTGTCGAACGTGATCGTGGTGGAGGTGTTCTTCGCCTACAAGGGCTTCGGCTCGCTGCTGTACACCGCCTCGCTGAACCATGACGTGTACCTGATCGAAGCCTGCGCGATGGTCAGTGCCGTGGTGGTGGGCATCACCAAGATTTTCTCGGACCTGGCCTACACCTGGCTCAACCCGCGCATCACCCTGCGCAGCCTTGGCGGAGGTGCCCAATGAACCTGCTGCACTCGTTCAAACATCCCTTGGCATTGCTCGGCCTGCTGCTGGTGGGCGGCTGGGTGGTGATCGCGCTGTTCGCACCGTGGATCGCGCCCCATGATCCGCTGGAAAGCTTCACGCCCTTGCTCACGCCAATGACCGTCGGCGACAACGGCCAGAGCTTCCTGCTGGGCACCGACATGATTGGCCGCGACATTCTCTCGCGGCTGATCTGGGGCACCCGCACCGTGCTGTTCTGGTCGATCCTCGCCACGCTCACCGCGTTTGCCGTGGGCATCGCCATGGGCCTGTGCGCCGGTTACTTCAACGGTTGGGTCGACAGCGTGCTGTCCTATGTGGCCGACACGGTGCTGTCGTTCCCGGTGCTGGTGTTGTACATCGTGATCATCATCGCCCTCGGCGCTTCGGCGCTGAATATCCTGATTGCGGTGACCTTCACCAGCGCACCGGCGATCTTCCGGATCATGCGCGCCCTGACCATCGATATTCGCTCGCGAGACTACGTGCTCAGCGCCATCACCCAGGGCGAAGGCTCGCTGCGGATCATGCTGGTGGAAATCCTGCCCAACTGCGGCGGGCCGCTGATTGTCGATTTCTGCCTGCGCATCGGCTACACCGCGATCATGATCGGCGCCCTCGGCTTCCTGGGCCTCGGGCTGCCGCCGCCCACACCGGACTGGGGCGGCATGATCAATGACGGCCGCGCCATGGCCATCGCCTTCCCGCACCTGGTGATCTTCCCGTGCATCGCCATCTCCACCCTGATGCTGGGCCTGAGCCTGTTGGCGGACGGCCTGGATGAACACGCCCAGAAAGGCGCAAGGAGTTGAGCATGAACCACACGCAAGTACTGCGGGTGCAGAACCTGTCCATCGAATTGCCCGCCGGCGCCGACCGCAGCCACGCGGTGCAAGGCATCAGCCTGGAAGTGCGCAAGGGCGAAATCCTCTGCGTGATCGGCGAGTCCGGCTCCGGCAAGTCCGTGCTGTCGGCGGCGATCATGGGCGACTATGCCAAGGGTTTGCGGCATACCGAAGGCGTGATCGACTTCCTCGGCGATGACATTTGCACCCTTGACGAGGAGCGTTTGCGCCAGCTGCGGGGCAACCGTATCGCGATGATTTTCCAGGAGCCCATGGCGGCGCTGAACCCGGCGATTCGCATCGGCAAGCAAGTGGAAGAGATCTTCGATATTCACGCACCGCAGATGCCTGGCGCTGAACGCCGCGAGCGCATGCTGGCGCTGCTGGAGTCGACGCAACTGCCGGACCCGCCACGCATCGCCAACAGCTTTCCCCATCAACTGTCTGGCGGGCAATGCCAGCGGGTGGTGATTGCCATGGCGCTGGCGATGAACCCGGACCTGCTGATCGCCGACGAGCCCACCACGGCGCTGGACGTGACCACCCAGGCGCAGGTGCTGAAGCTGGTGCGCGAGCTGCGCGGCCGCGGGCAACACGGCATTCTGTTTATCACCCATGACTTCGGCGTGGTGGCGCAGATTGCCGACCGTATCGCGGTGATGGAAGGCGGCCGGCTGGTGGAAATCGGCGAGCGCGACCAGGTGCTGAATGCCCCGGCCCACGCCTACACCCGCAAGCTGATTGCGGCCGTGCCGGCGCTGCACCCGGAGCTGCACAAGCCGAGCGCCGACGGCGAGCTGGCATTGCGCATCGAGCACCTGACCAAGACCTACACCGTCGGCGGCAGCTCGGTGGCGGCCTTGCGCAATGTCTCGCTGCAACTGCCACGGGGCAAGACCCTGGCGATTGTCGGCGAGTCCGGTTCGGGCAAAAGCACGTTGGTGAAAGCCGCGATCCGCCTGGTGGACAGCGACAGCGGCCACGTATGGGTCGGTGACACCGACTTCCTGGCCCTGCGCGGCTCGGCGCTGGCGGCGAATCGTCGGCGCATCCAGATGATTTTCCAGGACCCGTATGGCTCGCTCAATCCTCGGCACCGGGTGGGCGACATCATCGCCCGCGCTGCGCAATTGCGCGGGTTATCGGCCAAGGATGCGTGGGCTGAAGCCGGTGATTTGCTGGAACAGGTGGGCCTCAAGCGCGACGCCCTCAAGCGCAAGCCCCGGCAGTTCTCCGGCGGCCAGCGCCAGCGCATCGGCATCGCCCGCGCCCTGGCGATGCGCCCGGAAGTGTTGATCGCCGATGAGAGCGTGTCGGCCCTGGATGTCTCAGTGCAGAAACAGGTGCTGGAACTGCTGGCCGAACTGCAGCAGCGCCTGAACCTGAGCATCCTGTTCATCACCCACGACCTGCGGGTGGCGGCGCAGATCAGCGACTACATCGCGGTGATGCGCCAGGGCGAAGTCGTGGAATACGGCACTGCCGAGCAAGTGTTGCTGCGACCTCAGAACACTTACACCCAGACCTTGCTGGCCGCCGCCCCCGGCGCCTCGGAGCTGCCCGCCGCCGGCCCGCCGCTGCGGCTGATTCGCCCGCAAGCGCACTGAGTCAACCCTTTACCCCGTGTCGCAGCGTTCGTTGCGGCAAGGGGCTGCTGTTGCCAAAAAATAACTAATAACGAGAGTAAAACCATGCGACCAACCTTCCGTTACATCGCTCTGGTCCCTGTGCTTGGCGCCCTTGCGGCACCGGCCATGGCCATTCAAGTCACCGACAACCTAGACCTCGGCGGCGCCGTGCGCGCCCGTTGGGACTACGACCCGGATCGCGACATCCAGAAGTTCGGCCTCGACACCGCGTACCTCAGCGCCAAGTACAACTCCGACACCTGGATCGGCGAGGCGCAGTACCGTTTCTACGGGCGCTCCTACCCGTACCAGTACACCAAGAACTACGGCGATATCCAGTTCGCCAAGTTCGCCTGGGTGGGCTACAAGTTCAACCCCGACCAGCAGGTGCAAGTGGGCCTTAACACCGTGCCGTTTGGCTTGCAGCCATACTTCGGCAGCACCTTCTACGAAACCCTGGGCAACGTGATCGGCCTGGAAGATGTGCAGCAGGTCGGCGCCAAGTACATCCAGCAAAGCGGTGACTGGAACATCCAGGCCGGTTACTACCTGCGCCCGGCGTGGCAAGGCAAAGGCACGAGCAAGGGCGTGACCTACTCCAGCGTGATCTCCGAGGCCGACAGCTACGTGGGTGACGGCAGCAACAACCAGGAACGCAACACCGTGGTGGTGCGGGTGGCCAAGGCCATGGACCTGGGCGGGTGGAAATCGGAAGTGGGGCTTTCCGGCTTGACCTCCACCTTGGAGAACAAGGACACCAACGACGATGGCCGGCGCAACGCGGTGGCGATCCACTACCTGGGCAAGAACGGCCCGTGGGGCGTGCAATTGCAGGCGGCACGCCAGCAGATGTCACCGCGCAACCCGGGCACCGACAGCGTGGTGACCCTGGGCGGGTATGACGGCACGTTCAACGTGGCCAGCCGCGGCAATCTGTATGTGGCGGACTTGAGCTACGACGTGGGTGGCAAGTACCTGTTTGACCAGGTCAGCGGCGTCAAGCTGTATGCCAACTACAGCGCGTTTGACAAGTCCGAGGATCAGTTCAAGACCTCGCAGCGGGTGATCCTGGGCACGTCGTTTTCGGTGAGTAAACTGTGGGTGGCCACGGAGTGGTTGATCGGCAAGAACGATCCGTATATTGGTGGGAGCAGCTATACCGAGAGCTTGGGAGCTGGGGGGAGTAACCAGTGGGAGAATCAGTTGTATATGAACATTGGCTACTACTTCTAAAATAGGCGGCGTCTTCACTGACGCCTTCGCGAGCAAGCCCGCTCCCACATTTTGACCGCGGCGCCGATCAAATGTGGGAGCGGGCTTGCTCGCGAAGAGGCCGCCAAAAACACCATAAAAACAACAGGTGTGGAATCCATTTCATGCGCCAACTGCCCTCCCTCAACATGCTCCGGGTCTTCGAAGAAGTCGCCCGCCACCGCAGCTTCAGCCAGGCCGCCGTGGGCCTCAACGTCACCCAGGGCGCCGTCAGCCGCCAGATCAAACAACTGGAAGACTACCTCGGCGTCGCCCTCTTCATCCGCACCCCCCAGGGCCTGTCCCTGACCGAAGCCGGCTTCGCCCTCTCCCCGTACCTGAGCGACGCCTTCGACCATATCGAGCGCGCCCTGCACGCCGTGCGCGTGCCCAACCTGCGCCAGCGCCTGCGCATCGTCGCCCCGCCCACCTGGGCCACCCGCTGGCTGTCCGCCCACCTGCGCAGGTTTTGCGAGCGTTACCCGGACATCAACCTCAGCGTCACCCACCAGAACACCCACGCGAGCCTGGCGGAAATCGACTGCCAGGTCCGCTTCGGCCTGGAAGCGGCCACGCAGTGCAGCAGTGAACTGTTGGTGATGGAACGCCACATCGCCGTCGCCAGCCCGGAACTGTTCAGCGACGGTCAGCCACCCGACCTGCGGCGCTTTCCGCTGCTGCACATCCTGCACGACGGCAAGCGTTTGCAGGTCTGGGAGAACTGGCTGGCGGCCATGGGCCGGGAAGATATCGATGCAGGCCAGGGCCTGGAATTCAGCACCCTGGACCAGGTGATCCACACCGCCCTGGCCGGCGGTGGGTTGGCGGTGATCGACCGGCAGATGATCGAGCGTGAACTGGCGAATGGCAGCCTGCTGCCGATCACCCCGGTGGAGGTGATCGGCCCGTATGGCTATTGGCTGGATGTGGCAAGTGACAAGCAGGGTTTATCCAAGGTTCGGTTGTTTACGCAGTGGTTGAACCGGGTGAGCAATCCCTGACACCGCAGGCTCGGCCTTGCACGCCTGGCTCAAGGTCAACGCCTTGGTTTCCGGCGCCCAGGCCCAGGAGATGATCGCGCCCAGCACCAGGATAGCGGCGAGGATGCCCATGGTCGGGCTCAGGCCGATCCCCGCTACGCTCACCGGCAACAGGAAGGTACTCACCGCCGAACCCAGGCGGCTGACGGCTGTGGCAAGGCCGATGCCGCTGGCCCGCACTTCGGTCGGGAAGCTCTCCGCCGGGAATACGCCCACCAGGTTGCTCACCGCCGACAGCACCAGGGTGAAGACGCCGAACGTCAGCACCATCAACCACGCCATGCTGCCCGGCAATACCGCCAGCAGGAACAGCGCCGCCGCCAGGATGATGAACGAGTTGATCAGAAAGCCCCGCCGGGAGAATTTCACGGTGCACCAGATGCCGATCAAGGCGCCGATGATCAGCAGCAGGTTGAGCATCAGCTCGGTGCCAAAACCTTCGGCCAGGCCCATCTTCTGCAGGATCGACGGCAGGAAGGTGTAGATGGCGAAGTACGGCATCACGATGCACACGAAGAACAGGCAGTTGAACGCGGTGCGCTTGCGGTATTCACGGCTGAACAGCACGCCGTAGCCGGAACGGGTTTGCGTCGACGGTTCTTCATCGAGGACCACGTGTTCGCCGAGGTGTTTCTTGACGATGGCTCGGGCCTCGGCAATCCGGCCCTGGTTGATCAGCCAGCGCGGCGATTCGGGGGTGCCGATGCGCGCGATCAGGATCAGCCCGGCAGGGATCGCCGACGATGCGAGCATCCAGCGCCAGGCATCATCGCCGAGGCTGAGCATGGCGGTGCCGACGAAAGTCGCGGCCACGTAACCAACCGTCCACACCACGCTGAAGGAGCCCAGCAGTACCCCGCGATGTTTCCTGGGCGAGAACTCGGCGAGCATCGCGTGGCCGACGCTGAAGTCGCCGCCCAGGCCGATACCGATCAACACCCGGCAGAGGAACAGGCCCATGGCGGTTTCGGCGTAGAACTGCATCACCGAGGCAACGGTGATCAGGACGAAGCTGACCAGGAAGATTTTCTGCCGGCCGAGGGTGTCGGAGATCCAGCCAAAGAACAGGCTGCCCATAAACAGGCCGATCAGGGCCGAGGCGCCGATCAGGCCTTGCCAGAAGGCGTCCAGTTGCATCTGTGGGCTGAGCAAGGTGAAGGCAATGCCGATCAGGCCGAGGATGTAGCCGTCGGTGAAGTGGGCGCCGAAGGTCAGGCCGGCGATTTTAAGGTGGAAGCGACCGATGGGCAGGTCGTCGATTTTGATGGATGGGGTGGACATGGTGTTCTCCATATTTTTGTTTTTGACGGAGTAACAGCGGGCAAGCCCATTTCCCTGTGGGAACGGGCTTGCTCGCGAAGGCGGTGTGTCAGTCAATGCATGTGGTGGCAGGCACACCGCTTTCGCGAGCAAGCCCGCTCCCACATTGGATCGGTGTTGTTTGGGTAAATGGGGTTAGAGACCGCCCATCAACAGGTATTTGATCTCCAGGTAATCCTCCAGGCCGTACCTGGAACCTTCACGGCCCAGGCCCGACTCCTTGATCCCGCCAAACGGTGCGACTTCGGTGGAGATGATCCCTTCGTTGATCCCGACCATGCCCGCTTCCAGGCCTTCGGCGATGCGCCATACGCGGCCGATGTCGCGGCTGTAGAAGTAGGCGGACAAGCCAAACGGCGTGTCATTCGCCCGTTGCAGCACTTCGGCTTCGTCCTTGAAGCGGAAGCAGGCCGCCACCGGGCCGAAGGTTTCTTCCTGGGCAATCAGCATCTCGCCGTGGGCTTCGGTGAGGATGGTCGGTTCGAAGAACGTCCCGCCCAAGGCATGGCGACGGCCGCCGCACAGCAGCTTGGCGCCTTTCTCCAGGGCGTCGCCGACGTGGGCTTCAACCTTGGCCAACGCGGCCGCATTGATCAGCGGGCCTTGTTCGGTTTCGCCCTCGAGGGCGCTGCCGACGCGCATCGCAGAGACCGCTTCGGCCAGCTTGCGGGTGAACGCATCGTACACAGCGTCCTGGATAAAGAAGCGGTTGACGCAGACGCAGGTCTGCCCGGTATTGCGAAACTTGGAAGCCATGGCGCCTTTGACGGCAGCGTCCAGGTCGGCATCGTCAAACACGATAAAGGGCGCGTTGCCGCCCAGTTCCAGGGAGACCTTTTTCAGGGTGTCGGCGGCCTGGCGCATCAGCAGCTTGCCGGTGCGGGTGGAGCCGGTGAAGGACAGCTTGCGCACAATGCTGGAGGCTTGCAGTGCGCCACCGATGGCCACGGCATCGCCGGACACGATGTTGAACACGCCCGCCGGAATCCCGGCCTGTTCTGCCAACACCGCCAGGGCGAAAGCCGACAGCGGGGTTTCTTCCGACGGTTTGAGAATCATCGTGCAACCCGCCGCCAGCGCCGGGCCAACCTTGCGGGTGACCATGGCCAGGGGGAAATTCCATGGGGTGATCGCTGCGACCACGCCGATGGCTTCCTTGGTCACGATGATGCGGGCGTCGGCCTTGTGGCTCGGGATCACGTCGCCATAGGCACGCTTGGCTTCTTCGGCAAACCATTCGAGGAAGCTCGCGGCGTAGACCACTTCGCCCATGGCTTCGGCCAGCGGCTTGCCCTGTTCCAGGCTGAGCAGGTGGGCCAGGTCCTTCTGGTTGCTCAGCATCAACTCGCTCCAGCGCTTGAGGCGCTGGCTGCGCTCCTTGGCGGTGAGCTTGCGCCAGGCCGGCAACGCGCGGTTGGCGGCGGCAATGGCCAGGTTGGTTTCTTCAGCACCGGCGCGTTGGACTTCGGCGATCTGCGCACCATTGGCCGGGTTGCGCACCGGGTAGACCGGCCCACCGCTGGACCATTGGCCATCAATGAAATTGCCTGTGCGAATCAGCGGGTTCATGCCACGGCCTCTATCAGGTTAAAGCGGTCCAGGCCCGGACGGGCGCTGCGCAGGATGCGTTTGCCGGCGGTGTAGTCGTTGATCACATCGCACGGCGTGTAGTTGCGTTCCAGCTCGTGCAGCTCTTCGGCATCCAGTTGGGTGTCGAGGGCTGCAAGCGCGCTATCAAATTGAGCGGTGGTGTCGGCGCCCACCAGCATCACGTCCACACCCGGATGATTGGCCACCCAGGCCTGGGCAATCTGTGCGTTGGACACGCCACGGGCACGGGCCACACGTTGCACCGAGTGGGCGATGTCGAACGACGCCTGGTCGCTGTACATCTGCTGGGTGAAGAAGTCGGTCTGGTTGCGGGTCGACTGCACTTCACCGGTGAGCAAGCCACGGGCCAGCGGGCTGAACACCGACACGCCCAGGCCCTGGTCGCGGCAGAACGGGATCATCTCGCGCTCTTCCTCGCGGTAGGCGCAGTTCAGTTGCAGCTGCATGTTGATCGGCTTGACCCAGCCATTGCGCTCGCAGGCCATGAGGATTTTTGCCAGTTGCCCGGTGAGCATGGTCGACACGCCGATGTAGCGCGCCTTGCCGGAACGCACGATGTCGTTGAGGGCGCCCATGGTTTCTTCCACCGGGGTGTTCACGTCGAAGTAATGCAGCATGAACACGTCGACGTAATCCATGCCAAGGCGGCTCAGGGAGGCGTCGATGCTGTCCATGATGTGCTTGCGCGAATGGCCGCTGGCATTGATGCCGCTGCGGGTGCCGTAGCCGACCTTGGTGGTGACCACGATGTCTTCACGGCGCGCAACGCGCTTGAGGATGCGCCCGACCACTTCTTCGCCGACACCTGCGGAGTAGAAGTCCGCCAGGTCGATGAAGTTGACACCGTTGGCCAGGGCATGGGCAACGATGGGTTCGCTTTGTTTCTCGTCGAAAATCCACGGTTTCCAGTCCGGGGTGCCCATGTTCATGGTGCCCAGGCACAGGCGCGAGACTTGCAGGCCGGAGTTGCCCAAACGGATGTATTGCATGGGAATGTCCTCAGGCTTTTGGCGTGTAGAAAGGGTTGCTGATGTGGTTGACCACATCCGCCAGTTGCGCGGTGTGCGGCAAGCCTGTGAGGGCGGCGCGGATCGCGGTGCGGCAGGCGTTGTAGTTGTTCAGGTAGACCGCATCCAGGTCGTCGCAGGCCGGGTTGACCCAGTTGGCGGTGACAATCGCCCACTCGTCCTCGGCTTCCGGCGGCAGGGTGCCGTCGAGCAGGGCTTCGAGCACTGCCTTGGCGATCCCGGCCTGGGACGCGCCCCAGGTGGCATTGCCGTGCAGGTCGCTGCCGATGGCGGCCTTGTTGACGTAGAGGGTCATGGGTTTGACCGGGATGTTCGGCTGGGCAATCACCATGAACGGGCAATGGCCCTGGCTTGGCGACGCCAAACTGTTGGCAAACGCCTGGCCGGCCGGACCGTTGCGCGGGCCGATGAGGATGTTGATGTGGGCAGCATTGACGCCTGGGCCTTCGAAGCCTTCGCCGATGTACAGATCAAGTGCTTTCATTTCGCAAACGCTCTTTTTTGTTATGGGGAGCTGGTTGGCGAATTTTTAGCACTGGCCCGGGTAGCGGCCGTAACCATTAAAAGTCATGGGGCTGTGAGTTTTAGTCATGGCCCTGCGACCATCGGCCTGGTCTTGTGCGTTGACCATCGTTGTTACACCCCATATAGTGTGCCCACAAACACAGACAACCACTACATAGTGTGCAAGAACGCTGAACACCGACCACACTATGCGCAGTATTTCAATGCCTTGAAGCCTGCAAAACGCACATTTTTGAACACGCTGGGTGAATCGAAGCCCACGCCGTCAGACGGACCACGAAGGAGCAATTCAATGCTGAGTTGGGATGAAGCAGATCAACCAGACACCGGTGACGTAGTCATCCGAGGCGCCAACGCCGGCCACGCCACCGAAGCCAACATGGACCGCCTCGACGGCGCCGGCGCTGCCGCCGCCCTTGAAGCCCGCAACGTGACCGCCAGCGACTCCGCCGCGATCATCCGGGCCAAGGCCGCCCTCGACAAGCTCGACGTCGCCGAAGGCCTCGCCGAACTCGAAGGCTCCGCCGCCCGCGTCGCCGTTGACGAAAAGCGCATGATCAACTGCCGCGCCGACCTCAACCAACTCGTACCCTTCAAGTACGACTGGGCCTGGCAGAAGTACCTCGACGGCTGCGCCAACCACTGGATGCCGCAAGAGGTCAACATGACCGCCGACATCGCCCTGTGGAAAAACCCGGAAGGCCTGACCGACGACGAACGTCGCATCGTGATGCGCAACCTCGGCTTCTTCTCCACTGCGGATTCGTTGGTCGCGAACAATCTGGTACTGGCCGTATACCGCCTGATCACCAACCCGGAGTGCCGCCAGTACATCCTGCGCCAGGCCTTCGAAGAAGCGATCCACACCCACGCCTACCAGTACTGCATCGAATCGCTGGCCATGGATGAAGGCGAGATCTTCAACATGTACCACGAGATTCCATCGGTCGCCAAAAAGGCTGCCTGGGGCTTGAAGTACACCCGCTCGATCTCCGATCCGAAGTTCGAAACCGGCACCGTCGAGACCGACAAAGAGTTGCTGCGTAACCTGGTGGCGTACTACTGCGTCCTGGAAGGCATCTTCTTCTACTGCGGCTTCACCCAGATTTTGTCCATGGGCCGTCGCAACAAGATGACCGGCGTGGCCGAGCAGTTCCAGTACATCCTGCGGGATGAGTCGATGCACCTGAACTTCGGTATCGATGTGATCAACCAGATCAAAATCGAAAACCCGCACTTGTGGGATGCCGAGATGAAGGAAGAAGCGACCCAGATGATCCTGCAAGGGACTCAGCTGGAGATTGAATACGCTCGCGACACCATGCCACGCGGTGTGTTGGGCATGAATGCGGCGATGATGGAGGATTACCTCAAGTTCATCGCTAACCGTCGTCTGTCGCAGATTGGGTTGAAGGAAGAGTATCCAGGGACGACTAACCCATTCCCGTGGATGAGCGAGATCATGGACTTGAAGAAAGAGAAGAACTTCTTCGAGACCCGTGTGATCGAGTACCAGACTGGCGGCGCGCTGAGCTGGGATTGATTTAAAGCGGCCCCTTCGGGGGCCGTGTTGTTTCACCTGTCGATGTTTTTTTATGCCCAATCAAACCATCAAGACACCCTGCGTCGGCCTGTGCTCCACCGTCTACGGAGACCTGGTGTGCCGGGGTTGCAAGCGTTATCACCATGAAGTGATTCAGTGGAACGGCTACAACGCCGAGGAGAAACAGGCGGTGTGGCTGCGCCTGGAACAACTGCTGGTGCAGGTGATGACCAGCAAGCTGCAGGTGCTGGACCCGCAGCGCCTGCGCCAGCAACTGGAAGACCGCAAGATCCGCTTTGTGCCCCACCAGTCGCCGTATTGCTGGGCGTATCAGTTGATTGCCCGGGGCGCGCGGGTGATTTCCAAGCTGGATGCGTATGGGTTGGCGCTGTTGCCGGAGTTTCGCGAGCGCCATCTGGCAGATTTGCGGGATGCGATTGACCGGGAGTTTTTCCTGTTGTCCGAGGCGCATTACGAGCGGTATATCGCGCCGGGGTTTCTGCGGGAATCGTTTGGGGCGCCGTTGATAGCCAGTATTTAGACAACCACACAGAACCAGTGTGGGAGCGGGCTTGCTCGCGAATGCGGTGTATCAGTTGCCGGATATATTGACTGACACACCGCATTCGCGAGCAAGCCCGCTCCCACATTTAGATCTTTGTCGCTCAGGAGGTCCAGGACGGCTCGCGATCGGTCTGCACCCCATAACGCTTTATCGCCTGCTGGCAAACCTGCCGGTCCAGACTCCCCTGCTCTACTAACGCCGTCAGCGCCGCCAGCACGATGTGATACCGGTCCACCTCAAAGAAATCCCGCAACGCCGCCCGGGTATCGCTGCGACCAAAGCCATCCGTCCCCAGCACGGTGTAAGCCGAATCCACGTACGACCCAATCATCTGCGGCACCGCCCTTACATAGTCAGATACCGCCACCACCGGCGCGCCCTTGGGCAAACACTCCGCCAGGTGGCTGCGCCGCGCCGGCTGTTGCGGATGCAGGCGGTTCCAGCGTTCCATGTCACGGGCGTCCCGGGCCAGTTCGCTGAAGCTGGTGACACTGAACACTTCAGCGTCAACCTGCCAATCCTCCGCCAACAATTGCGCCGCTGCCTGGGCTTCGCGCACCAGCGTGCCGGAGCCGAGCAACCGGACCTTGCCGCCAGGCTGCCCACTCAGCCGGTACATGCCTTTGATGATCGCCGCTTCGACGCCTTCCGGCAGGCTCGGCTGCGGGTAGTTTTCGTTCATCAGGGTCACGTAGTAGAACTCGTCCACATCGTGCTCCAGCATCTGGCGCATGCCATGGTCGAGGATCACCGCAAACTCGCCGGCAAACGCCGGGTCGTAGGCACGGCAATTGGGCACGGTGGCGGCCATCAGGTGGCTGCTGCCGTCCTGGTGCTGCAAGCCTTCGCCACCCAGGGTGGTGCGCCCGGCAGTGGCGCCCAGCAGAAAACCTCGGGCACGCTGGTCGGCGGCGGCCCAGATCAGGTCCCCCACGCGCTGGAAACCGAACATCGAGTAGTAGATGTAAAACGGCAGCATCCGCAGGCCATGCACCGAATAACTGGTGGCCGCCGCGACCCAGGAACTGATGGCGCTGGCTTCGCTGATGCCTTCTTCAAGGATCTGCCCGTCGGTGGCTTCGCGGTAGCTGAGGATCGAGCCGATGTCTTCGGGCTCGTAGCGCTGGCCGACGCTGGAATAGATGCCGATCTGCTTGAACAGGTTGGCCATGCCGAAGGTGCGCGCCTCATCGGCGACGATGGGCACGATGCGCGGGCCGAGGGCCTTGTCCTTGAGCAGATTGGTGAGCATGCGCACAAAGGCCATGGTGGTGGACATTTCCTTGCCCTCCGCCTGGGTGGCAAACGCGCCGTAGCCCGACACCGGAGGGACACTTACGGTGGGTGCCTGCTGGCCACGGCTCGGCACATACCCACCGAGGATGGCGCGGCGTTGGTGCAAGTACCGCATTTCGAGGCTGCCTTCAGCGGGCTTGTAGAAGCTCAGGGATTCGGCCTGTTCATCCGACAGCGGCAACTGGAAGCGATTGCGGAAGGCGATCAAGGCCTCGCGGTCGAGCTTCTTCTGCTGGTGGGTGGTCATCTTGCCCTGCCCGGCCTCGCCCATGCCAAAGCCCTTTTTGGTCTGGGCCAGGATCACCGTGGGTTTGCCGGCGACCCGGCGCGCCGCGTGATAGGCCGCGTGGATCTTGACCATGTCATGGCCGCCACGCTTGAGCCGGTCGATCTGCTCGTCGCTCAGGCCCTCGACCAGTTTGGACAGCGCCTCGCTTTGGCCGAAGAAATGTTCGCGGTTGTAGGCGCCGTCCTTGGCGGCGAAGGTCTGGAACTGTCCGTCCACCGTCTGCGACAAGGTGCGTACCAGCGAGCCGTCGGCGTCCTTGGCCAGCAAGGCGTCCCAATCCGAGCCCCAGACCAGCTTGATCACGTTCCAGCCGGCACCGGCGAACAACGCCTCCAGCTCGTCGATAATTCGCCCGTTGCCACGCACCGGGCCGTCGAGCCGTTGCAGGTTGCAGTTGACCACCCAGGTCAGGTTGTCCAGGCCTTCACGGGCGGCCAGGGTCAGGGCCGACATGCTTTCCGGTTCGTCCATCTCGCCGTCGCCGAATACGCCCCATACGTGGCGGTCGGTGGTGTCCTGCAAGCCGCGGTGTTGCAGGTAGCGCATGAACCGCGCCTGGAAAATCGAGCTGATGGGGCCAATGCCCATGGACCCGGTGGGAAATTGCCAGAAGTCCGGCATCAACCACGGATGGGGATAGCTGGACAAACCTCGGGCACCCGCCTTGCCGGCACCGATTTCCTGGCGATAGTGGGCCAGGTCGGCCTCGCTCAGGCGCCCTTCAAGGAAGGCGCGAGCATAGATGCCGGGGGCGGAATGCGGCTGGTAGAACACCAGGTCGCCGCCAAAACTGTCGCTTCGGGCCCGGAAAAAGTGGTTGAAGCCCACCTCGAACAAATCCGCCGCGCTGGCATAGCTGGCGATATGCCCGCCCAGTTCGCCATAGGCCTGGTTGGCGCGCACTACCATGGCCAGGGCGTTCCAGCGCACCACTGAGGCCAGGCGTTCTTCGGTGGCCAGGTCGCCGGGAAACGGCGGTTGCTGCTCCACGGCGATGCTATTGATGTAGGGCGTGCCGTGCCGGGGTTTCCAGGCGATGTGCGGCGCGCCGCCGGCATCCGCCAGCATGTCGAGGATTTCCCGTGCGCGCGCCGCACCGGCATTGGCCACCAGGGAGGCCAGGGCATCGCGCCATTCGGCCAGTTCTTCCTGGTCCATCGCTGTCTGACTCACTGCACTCGCGAAACCGTTCATGGGCACCTCCGGGCTTTTTTTCCAGTTTATGTCGGTACCAAGGGATTTTTTGACTGTTGTGCGCCGCCTCTCGGGGCCTTTTGAGCATAAATCACTGCCAATCAGCAAATTCAGAGCACGTTGTGCTTCAACTCCCGAACACTCCGCAATTGTGTTTAAAATGCCGCCCGCTCAATGACCGACGTTGCCCGATGAACCCAGACGCACTCGCCACCCTGCACACCCATTTGCTGAACGCCCTGCAAACCGTCCCCGCCGAGACCCGGCGCCTGTTTCACGGGCGTGGCCGCTGCTGGCCGGGCCTGGAGCAACTGACGGTGGACTGGCTGCAAGGCGTGGTGCTGGTCTCGCTGTTCAAGGAGCCTGAAGCCGCGGAGCTTGAGGCCTTGAAGCAGATGCTGGTGCAGATCGACTGGCGGTCATTTGGCGCCCACACCGTGGCGCTGCAACACCGCTACCTGCCGCAAAGCACCACCGAGTGGCTGCTGGGCGAGGTGGTCGACGAACTGACCATCACCGAAGGCGGCCTGCGCTACCTGATCGACCTGGGCAAAAAGCAGAACAGTGGGCTGTTCCTCGACATGCGTTACGGCCGCAACTGGGTACGCGAACAGGCTCATGGCCTGCGGGTGCTGAACCTGTTCGCCTACACCTGTGGTTTCTCCGTGGCGGCCATCGAAGGCGGCGCCGAGCATGTGGTGAACCTGGACATGGCCCGAGGCGCCCTGAGCCGTGGTCGTGACAATCACCGCCTGAACGGCCACGACCTGAGCAAGGTGACGTTCCTCGGCCACGACCTGTTCAAGTCGTGGGCCAAGGTCACCAACAGCGGCCCGTACGACCTGGTGATCATCGACCCGCCCTCTTTCCAGAAAGGCAGTTTCCTTTTGACCAAGGACTACCAGCGGGTGCTGCGTCGCCTGCCGGATTTGCTCACGGCCCAGGGTACGGTGCTGGCGTGCATGAACGACCCGGCGTTCGGCGAAGACTTCCTGATCGACGGCGTAACCCGCGAAGCGCCTGGCCTGCGCTTTGACCAGCGGCTGGAAAACCCGCCGGAATTCCCCGATATCGACCCGCAAAGCGGGTTAAAGGCGCTGGTGTTTCGTCAAGGCTGATGCCGAAACGTCCTGCGCTTGCTACGCTTAACCTACGCCGGGTGGTGAACCTTATCCCCCCCTTCCCGGTCGATACCTGCACACTCTGGCCAGATTCGACGGTGCTACCCCGTCGGCTGCCCTGTTTCACCTTTTGGAGAACGCCCCTGTGATATCGACCCTGCATGTAGCCCGTCTCAAGGCCTGGGGCGCCCATGGTTTTACCGCCACCGGCGTGGTGCTGGCCTTCCTGGCCACCCTGGCACTGCTCGACAACCAGCCCAAGGCTTGCCTGCTGTGGCTGGGCCTGGCCTTGATCGTCGATGGGGTCGACGGCTCTCTCGCGCGACGGGTAAATGTGCAAACAGTGCTGCCAAGCTTCGATGGCTCGGTATTGGACCTGGTGATTGATTACCTGACGTACGTGTTTATTCCGGCGCTGTTTATCTATCGCTATATCGCCCTGCCGGACTTCACCCCGTTGTTTACGGTGTCGGTGATTCTGGTGTCGTCGCTGTTCTGCTTCTGCAACGTCAACATGAAGAGCAAGGACAACTACTTCGTCGGCTTCCCCGCCGCATGGAACGTGGTGGCGTTGTGCGTCTATATCATCCAGCCGGAAGCCTGGGTCACCTTGCTCACCGTGATCGGCCTGGCGTTGCTGACCGTGACGCCGATGAAGTTCCTGCACCCGTTCCGGGTCAAGCGCTTCATGCCGATCAATATTGCCGTGACCACCATCTGGTTGCTGTGCAGCCTGCTGCTGGTGATCGACTTCCCGTACACCAATCGCCTGACCCTGGGCCTGTGGTTACTGATGTCGGCGTACTTCCTGGGGATCTGCATCTGGCGGACCGCACTGGAGTGGGTCGAAACACATAAATAGCCAAGCGGGCACGGTTGAAATGTGGGAGCGGGCTTGCTCGCGAAGGCGGTGGATCAGCCACTCTATCCGGTGACTGACACTGCGCATTCGCGAGCAAGCCCGCTCCCACATTTGGATCGCCTCAACCCAGGGTTATCGGTAAGATACCGGCCTTTCGCGCAGCCCTTGCTGCGCCTTGCCGACTAAGTCTTGCCCATGCCCTTCGAACTCAGCGTTGACCTCACTACCCTGGCGATCCTCGCCGTGGTTGCCTTTATCGCCGGTTTCATCGACGCCATCGCCGGCGGTGGCGGCCTGCTCACCACGCCCGCCCTGCTGACCGCCGGCATGCCGCCCCACCTGGTGCTGGGCACCAACAAACTCAGTTCCACCTTCGGCTCGGCCACCGCCAGCTTTACCTTCTACCGGCGCAAGCTGTTTCATCCGCGCCAGTGGGTGCATGCCATCGTCGGCACCCTGGTCGGTGCACTCACCGGCGCGGTCGTGGCCCATTACCTGCCGGCAGAAACCCTGAACAAGATGCTCCCGGTGATTGTGTTCGGCTGCGGTTTGTATTTGCTGTTCGGCGGCACGCCCAAGGCGGCGCTGGACAACGACGCACCGATTAAGAAGAAATGGCAGTCCACCCAGGGCTTTGGCCTGGGTTTCTACGATGGCGTGGCGGGCCCCGGCACCGGGGCCTTCTGGACCGTGAGCACCATGCTGTTGCACCCCATCGACCTGGTAAAAGCCAGTGGCGTGGCGCGCAGCATGAACTTCGTCAGCAACGCGGCGGCGCTGACGGTGTTCATTTTCAATGGCTCGGTAGACTGGATTGTCGGCCTGTGCATGGGCGTGTCGGTGATGTGCGGCGCGTTTTTTGGCGCACGCAGCGCCATCAGCGGCGGCGCCAAGTTCATTCGCCCGGTGTTCATCACCGTGGTGCTCGGCCTGACGGTGCGCCTAGCCTGGCAGCACTGGTTCAGCGTGACCTAGGCGACGGGCCAGGTAGAGGTCGATCAGGTAGCGCGCAATCGAGCGCGACGCCGGCAACGGCGGCAGTTCATGGATGTTGAACCACTGCGCGTCTTCGATCTCGTCAGCCTGGGGCACAATGTCGCCGCCGGCGTACTCGGCGTGAAAGCCCAGCATCATCGAGTGCGGGAACGGCCAGCACTGGCTGCCCATGTACTGGATGTTCTTGACCTCCACCTGCACTTCTTCACGCACTTCGCGAATCAGGCAGTCCTCGGCCGACTCGCCCGGCTCGGCAAACCCCGCCAGGGTGCTGTAGACCCCCGTGACAAAGCGCGGCGAGCGGGCCAGCAGGATCTCGTCGCCACGGGTCACCAGCACGATCATGCTCGGCGAGATACGCGGGTAGCTGCGCAGGTCACAGGCCTGGCAGAACATCGCCCGCTCCCGCGGCACCTGCACCATCGCCTGGCCGCAACTGCCGCAAAAACGATGCTCCCGGGCCCAGGTGCCGATTTGCGCGGCGTAGCCCAGGACTTTGTACAGCGTGTGATCGCCCTGCAGCATGAATGCCCGCAGGCCCTGCCAGCCGCAGCCCGGCACGTCGGCGGGGCTGTTGAGTTCCAGCAGGTACACCGGCTCGCCGTCCAGATGGCCGATGCCATGCTCGGCGAACACCGAGAGGTCCTGGCGCTTGAGCCATTCCCGGGGAAACAGCGGGCCGTTCTGGTCGTGTAAAAAGCCTTCACGGCTGCGGGCCACGGCCCAGCCGCCCGGGGCGTCGTTGTCCAGCAGCGTTGTGGTAATCCAGCCTGGGGTCATGTTCAGTCAATCCACGAAGTCGGGTTTCTGCTTGCTCATATGGGCCGCGATGGCCACGCGCAGGTCGTTGGATTGCAACATAGCCGAGTTCCAGGTGGCAACGTATTCCAAACCGTCATTGATCGTGTGGTCACGCATGTAGCTGATCATCGCCTTGGTGCCGGTGACCGCGATCGGCGATTTGGCGGCGATTTCCCGGGCGATTTCCAGCACGCCGGCCAGCAGGCTCTGGTGATCGCTGTACACCCGATTTACCAGGCCGATGCTGCGCGCCTCTTCGGCGCCGAACTGGCGGCCGGTGTAGGCCAGCTCGCGCAGCATGCCATCGCCGACGATGCGCGGCAGGCGTTGCAGGGTGCCGACGTCGGCGGCCATGCCGATGTCGATTTCCTTGATGGAGAATTGCGCATCTTCGGCGGCGTAGCGCATGTCACAGGCGCTGATCAGGTCGATGGCGCCGCCGATGCAGTAGCCATGGATCGCCGCGAGTACCGGCTTGCGGCAGTTGTCGACGGCGTTGAAGGACGCTTGCAGTTCGAGGATCTTGCGCCGCAGCAGGCGCGCGTTGCGGCCCACGTCCTTGCCGAACTCGTTGGCGACCGAGGCCAGCAGCATCAGGTCGATGCCGGAGGAGAAATGCTTGCCGGCGCCGCTGATGACTACGGCACGCACCGCGTCGGTGTCTTCGACCCATTGGAAGATGTCGATGATCTCGGTCCAGAACGCCGCGTTCATCGCGTTGATCTTTTCCGGGCGATTGAGCTGCACATGGGCGACGTTGCCGCTGAGTTCGACGACAAAGGCTTGGTATTCGGACATGGCAGTGATCCTTGACTGGCGGCTGGAATAGGGGCCGAACTATAACAAGGCACCGCGTGAGGTGGTAAGGCTGTGCAAACGCCAAATTCGGGACTGAAGAACGATGAAGATCAAATGTGGGAGCTGGCTTGCCTGCGATGGCGGTGTATCAGTTAGCAAAGATGCAAGCTGACCCACCGCTATCGCAGGCAAGCCAGCTCCCACAATGGTTTTGTGGTGTTCTTTAACTCGGCAGCCAGAGCCGGAAGCGTGCGCCACCCAATGGCGAAGCCTGGGCCGTCAATGTTCCGCCCTGCGCCTCCAGCGCCCGCCGGCTGATGGCCAATCCCAGGCCAAAACCGCCAGTGGCTCGATCCCGGCTGCGATCCAGCCGGTAGAACGGCTCGAAGATCCGCTCCCGCTGGTCAACCGGAATGCCAATGCCGTCATCATCCACGCAAATCTCGCACCCCCTGGGACACACCTTCACCCCCACCTGAATTCGCCGCTCGCAATACCGCATGGCGTTGCGCAGCAGGTTTTGCAGGGCCCGGGCGGTCAGGCGCGGGTCCAGGATGAAGCGTTCCACGGCGCAGTCCAGCACCACGTCCATCACGATATCGGGGTTTTCCAGTTCGTCGTCGACACTGCCCAGGATGCTGTCGATGAACTCATCCAGCACCACTTCCACCCGCTCGGGTGTTTGCGCCGGGTTTTGCAAACGGCTGTAGGAGAGCAACTCCAGCACCAGCTCATCCAGCTCGCGAATGTGCGCCACCAACCCTTGCAGCCGCTCACGGCTGGCCGCCGGGAGGTCGTCGGACAGCGCCAGGGCCAGGCCGAAGTCCAGACGCGTCAGCGGCGTACGCAGCTCATGGGAGACGGCGTTGAGCAAGTCGCGTTGCTGGTTGAGCAGTTGTTCGATGTCGTTGGCCATGGTGTCGAACACCGCCGCCAGGCTGCCGATGTTGGAGCTGGGCGGGATTTTTGTGCGGGCCGCAAGGTTGCCCTGGCCGAGTTGCGCGGCGGTGCTTTTCAGGCGTTCCAGGTCACGCCAGTGGGGCCGCAGCCAGAACAGCAGGCATGCCAGCAGCGCCGCGCCGATCAGCACGTTCATGCTCCAGTACAGCAGGTTCATGTCCAGCGGGTCCGGCGGTACCGAGACCTTGACCACCAACTGGTCGTCCAGGGCCGAGCTGACGTCGTCCGCCCAGCCCCACTCGCCCAGGCGAATCACCATCTGGTCTTTTTCCAGCAGGCGCTGTTCTTCAGGGGTGTAGCTGGCGTCCTGGATACGCAGCAGTTGCACCTTCAGCGGCGCGAAATCCGCCGACAGGCGCACGGTGACATTGGCCCACTGCTCCATCGGCACCCGTCGATACTCCTTGACGATCAGGCTCTGCATGCCTCGGGACTGCTCGATGTTGTAGTTCATGTAACGGTGTTCAAACAGCTGGATCACCGCCCGGGGCACCAGGTAGATCGCGGCGGCGAAGGTGACGATGGTGATCAGGTACAGCCGAATCAGGACGCGAAACATGGCTCAGCATTCCCACTCGGAACGGCTGAACAAGTAGCCCTTGCCCCACACGGTCTTGATCTTGCGCGCCTCGCCCGCGTGGTCGTCGAACTTGCGCCGCAGCTTGGAAATCGCCACGTCCACCGAACGGTCGGTGCCGTTGAACTCGATGCCGCGCAGGCGTTGCAGGATCTGGTCGCGGCTGAGCACTTCGCCGGCGTGCCGGGCCAGCACCACCAGCAGGTTGTATTCACCGCTGGACAACTCAACCGGCTGGCCGCGCCAGGTCACGGTGCGTTCCGACAGGTCGATGCACAGGTTGCCCATCAGGATCTGGTCGTTGGCCACCTGGGGTTCGGTGAGGCTGCTGCGGCGCAGCAAGGTCCGTACACGGGCGAGTAATACCCGCGGCTCGCAGGGTTTGGTGACGTAGTCGTCGGCGCCCATTTCCAGGCCCAACACCTGGTCGTGGCTGTCGTCGCGGGCGGTGAGCATCAGGATCGGCAGCGTGGCCGAGTCGGCCCGCAGCAACCGGCAGACTTGCAGCCCGTCGAGGCCCGGCAGCATCAGGTCGAGGATCACCAGGTCCGGCGGGTTGAGTCGCGCACGCTCGCGCACGTGGTCACCCCGGCTGAGCACGCTGACGTGATAGCCGTTGCGTTCCAGGTAACTGGCGATCAATTCGGAGAGCGCGGCGTCGTCTTCCACCAGAAGAATGTTGGGCATGGTATTTCCAAATAATACAATTTCTGAGTAGTACGCAAATCCAATGTGGGAGCGGGCTTGCTCGCGAAGGCGGTGTTTCAGTCAACGCATATGGCGGCTGAAACACCGCTTTCGCGAGCAAGCCCGCTCCCACATTTGATCTTCGGTGTCAGGAAGATCGTGTAAGGTTCGGCGGTTATGAAGGATATACGCCCGCGTGCATCTGTGGGTCGCACCTTACATTTCTTCACACACCACCTACAGAGCTTCACAGCACTGTGGCGGGGGCGCCCGTAGGATGCGCCAGTCAATATTGGGATATGAGCATGTCGAAGAATCTGTTTGCGCCGTTTTGCCTGTTGGCCCTGACACTGGCGTTGAGCGCGTGTGGCAAGTCGGCGGACGACGCCGCCGAGGCGCCGCTGGCCAAGGTGCGGATCGAAACCCTGGAAGCCAAGCCCCTGTCCATCACCAGCGAGTTGAGCGGACGGATTGCCGCGCCACGCATCGCCGAAGTGCGCGCCCGGGTGGCCGGCGTGGTGTTGCAACGGGTGTTCAAGGAAGGCCATGACGTCAAACAGGGCGATGTGCTGTTCCGGATTGACCCGGCGCCGTTCAAGGCCGACCTCGACAGCGCCCAGGCCAGCTTGCGCAAGGCCGAGGCCAATGCATTCCAGGCGCGCCTGCAAGAGCAGCGCTACAGCCAACTGGTGGAAGGCAACGCCATCAGCGGCCAGGAATACGACAACGCCCGCGCCGCCGCCCGGCAAACCGCCGCCGATGTGGCCGCCAACCAGGCCGCCGTGCAGCGCGCCAAATTGAACTTGGGTTATGCCACCGTGACTGCGCCGATTTCCGGTCGGATTGGCCGTGCGCTGGTGACCGAAGGTGCGCTGGTGGGCCAGAACGAAGCCACACCGATGGCGCTGATCCAGCAACTGGACCCGATCCACGCCGACCTGACCCAATCCACCCGCGAGCTGAACGACCTGCGCCGGGCCTTTCGCGCCGGGCACTTGAAGCAAGTCGGCCAGGACCAGGCCAAGGCCACGCTGATCCAGGATGACGGCAGCCTGTATCCGCTGCCGGGCAAGTTGCTGTTCGCCGAGATCAGCGTCGACCCGGGCACCGGGCAGATCATCTTGCGCAGCGAGTTCCCCAACCCGGACCTCGACCTGCTGCCCGGCAGCTTTATCCGCGTGCGCCTGGAGCAAGCCGTGGACCAGCAAGGCATCAGCGTGCCGCAACGGGCGATCACCCGCGACAGCGCCGGGATCCCGATGGTGTTGCTGCTGGACGCCGAGCAAACCGTGAGCCAGCAGCCGGTAGAACTGGGTTCGGTGGTCAATGACCGCTGGGTGGTGACCCGCGGCCTGAAGGCCGGTGACCGTATCGTCGTCGAAGGCCTGCAACACGCCCGCCCTGGCGAGAAAGTCCAGGTCGACGACAGCCCCGCGCCAATCGCCCAGGCATCCGGCCAATAAGGATCGTTAAACATGCCGCAGTTCTTTATTGACCGCCCGATCTTCGCCTGGGTGGTCGCCCTGTTTATCCTGCTGGCCGGCGCCCTCGCCATCCCGCAGTTGCCAGTCGCGCAGTACCCCAACGTCGCGCCGCCAAAAGTCGAGATCTATGCGGTGTACCCGGGTGCCTCCGCGCAAACCCTGGACGAAAGCGTGGTCAGCCTGATCGAGCAGGAGCTTAACGGCGCCGATCACCTGCTGTATTTCGAATCCCAGAGCAGCCTCGGTTCGGCCACCATCACCGCCACCTTTCAGCCGGGCACCGACCCGGAGATGGCCCAGGTTGACGTGCAAAACCGTCTCAAGGCGGTGGAGCCGCGCCTGCCCCAAGCCGTGACGCAGCAAGGCTTGCAGGTGGAGAAAGTCTCCGCCGGCTTCCTGCTGCTGGTGACCCTGACCTCCAGTGATGGCAAGCTCGATGACGTAGCGCTCAGCGATTACCTGGCGCGCAACGTGATGAACGAACTCAAGCGCCTCGACGGTGTGGGCAAGGCCCAGCTGTACGGCGCCGAACGCGCAATGCGCATCTGGATCGACCCGCAGAAGCTGATCGGCTTCAACCTGACCCCGGCCGACGTCAACGCGGCGATTGCGGCGCAGAACGCCCAGGTGTCGGCCGGCAGCATCGGCGATTTGCCGGGCACCAAGACCCAGGAAATCACTGCGTCGATCCTGGTGAAAGGCCAACTGTCGACCCCGGCCGAATTTGCCGACATCGTGCTCAAGGCCAACCCGGACGGTTCCACCGTGCGCGTCGGTGACGTGGCGCGGGTGGAAATCGGCAGCCAGGAATACCAGTTCTCCACCCGCCTGAACGGCAAGCCGTCCACCGCCGTCAGCGTGCAGCTGTCACCGGGCGCCAACGCCTTGAGCACCGCGACCCTGGTGCGGGCGAAGATGGACGAACTGGCGCGCTACTTCCCGGCCAACGTCGAATACAAGATCCCTTACGACACTTCGCCATTCGTGAAGGTCTCGATCACCAAGGTGGTGTACACCCTGGGCGAGGCGATGTTGCTGGTGTTTGCGGTGATGTTCCTGTTCCTGCAGAACATCCGCTACACATTGATCCCGACGCTGGTAGTGCCCATCGCGCTGATGGGCACCTTTGCGACGATGCTGTTGCTGGGCTTCTCGATCAACGTGCTGACCATGTTCGGCATGGTGCTGGCCATCGGCATTTTGGTGGACGATGCGATTGTGGTGGTAGAGAACGTCGAGCGGATCATGGTCACCGAGGGCCTGTCGCCCAAGGAGGCCACCCGCAAGGCCATGGGCCAGATTACCGGGGCGATTGTCGGCATCACCCTGGTGCTGGTGGCGGTGTTCCTGCCGATGGCGTTCATGCCGGGTTCGGTAGGCGTGATCTATCAGCAGTTCTCGTTGTCGATGGCCACCTCGATCCTGTTTTCGGCATTCCTCGCCCTGACCTTGACCCCAGCCCTGTGCGCGACCTTGCTCAAGCCGATTGCCAAGGGCGAGCACCATGAGAAAGGCGGGTTCTTCGGCTGGTTCAACCGGCGCTTCGAGCAGTTCACCGACCGCTATGAAGGCTGGGTGGCCTACGCCCTCAAGCGCAGCGGGCGTTATCTGTTGATCTATCTGGTGCTGGTGGTGGGGCTTGGGGTGCTGTTCGCCCGCCTGCCCTCCTCCTTCCTGCCGGTGGAAGACCAGGGCTACACCATCACCGATATCCAGCTGCCGCCGGGGGCCAGCAAAAACCGCACGGTGCAGGTCGCCGAGCAGATCGAGGCACACAACGCCGGCGAGCCGGGCGTGGGCGATACCACGATGATCATGGGTTTCAGCTTCTCCGGTTCGGGGCAGAACGCCGCGCTGGCGTTTACCACGCTCAAGGACTGGTCGGAGCGCAGCAGCAAGGATTCCGCCGCGGCCATTGCGGACCGTGCCAACGCGGCTTTCAGTGAGCTGAAGGACGCGATTGCCTATGCAATCCTGCCACCGCCGGTGGATGGCCTGGGCACCTCCAGTGGTTTCGAGTTCCGCCTGCAGGACCGTGGTGGCGTCGGCCATGCCGCGTTGATGGAGGCCCGTACCGAACTGCTGGCCGCTGCCGAGAAAAGCCCGATCCTGGCCAACGTGCGTGAAAGCGCCCTGGCCGAAGCTCCGCAAGTACAGCTGGAGGTGGACCGCAAGCAAGCCAATGCCCTGGGCATTTCCTTTGCCGATATCGGCAATGTGCTGTCTTCGGCCATCGGTTCGGCCTATATCAACGACTTCCCCAACCAGGGCCGCATGCAGCGGGTGGTGGTGCAGGCCGAAGGTGATCAGCGCAGCCAGGTGGCCGACCTGATGAAGATCCATGTGCGCAACAATGCCGGGAAGATGGTGCCGCTGTCGGCCTTCGTCGAGGCGCGCTGGATTCAGGGCCCCGCCCAGTTGACCCGCTACAACGGCTACCCGGCCATCGCGATTTCCGGTGAATCGGCACCGGGCCACAGTACCGGCGAGGCGATGGAGGAAATCCAGCGCTTGGTCAGCCAACTGCCCGCCGGCCTGGGCCAGGAATGGACTGGCCTGTCGTTGCAGGAGCGCTTGTCCGGCTCCCAGGCCCCGCTGCTGCTCGGTTTGTCGCTGCTGATCGTGTTCCTGTGCCTGGCGGCGCTGTATGAGAGCTGGTCGATTCCGACCTCGGTGCTGCTGGTGGTGCCCCTCGGCGTGCTCGGCGCGGTATTGGCCGTAAGCTTGCGCGGGATGCCCAACGATGTGTTCTTCAAGGTCGGCCTGATTACTATCATTGGGCTGTCGGCGAAGAACGCGATCCTGATCATCGAGTTTGCCAAGGATTTATATGACCAGGGTGAAGACCTGATCGACGCCACGCTGAAAGCCGCACGCCTGCGCCTGCGGCCGATCATCATGACCTCCCTGGCGTTCATCCTCGGCGTGGTGCCGTTGGCGATTGCCACGGGCGCCAGCTCGGCCAGCCAGCAGGCCATCGGTACCGGGGTGATCGGTGGCATGATTACCGCGACGCTGGCGGTGGTGTTTGTGCCGGTGTTCTTCGTCGTGGTGATGAAGCTGGTGCGGAAACGCAGCGACAAGCGCTAAGCCTCAAGCGGCAAGAAAGAGCGTCCAGGCTTCCGACTTGCCGCTTACCGCTTGAAGCTTGCAACGGCGCAACCTATGGTGCTCATAACTCCCCCGATTTGTGAGCGCCATGCCCTTCCTCGCACGCACCCACCCTCGCCTGTCCTCCGCCGCCGTCCTGGGCCTGGCGGTGGGCCTCCTGGCTCCGGCCGATACAATCATCAGCAAAATCCTTATCGGCTGGAATGCCGGGGTCTGGACCTATCTGGTGCTGATGCTGTGGCTCACCAGCCATTCCCGCGCCGATGACGTAAAGCGTATTGCCGAGATCGAAGACGAGAACGCCAGCCTGGTGCTGTTCATGGTGTGCATCGCGGCGATTGCCAGCCTGGCGACCATTACCTTTGAACTGGTGGGCAGCAAAGACCTGAGCAGTGCCGAGCGCCTGTTGCACTACGGCTTTACCGGCCTGACGGTGATCGGCTCATGGTTGCTGATCGGGGTGATTTTCAGCGTGCATTACGCGCGCCTGTATTACACCTGGGACGGCCCCGAGCCGGCGCTGCGCTTTGCCGAGGATTTGCGCACACCCAATTACTGGGACTTTCTGTACTTCTCGTTCACCATCGGTGTGGCGGTGCAAACCGCGGACGTCGGCGTGGCCACCCGCGGCCTGCGCAAGGTGGTGCTGGGGCAATCGTTGATCGGGTTTCTGTTCAACACGGCGATCCTGGGGTTCTCGATCAATATTGCCGCCGGATTGTTTGGATGAAGCTGCACAAACCTTCTAGACGCTAAGCCCCTGCAGGAGCGAGCTTGTTCGCTCTTGGAGTGTTCCACCCCATAGGTATTTTATGGCCGCCCACAACTGGATCGACCTGGCTCAGGACGCCGACACCGGCATCGAGACCCTGCGCGCGCATTTCGAGGGCCACGCCTACGACCCGCACTGGCACGACAGCTACCTGGTGGGCGTCACGGAGCAAGGTGTGCAGCAGTTCAACTGCCGGCGCACCCGCCATAACAGCGTGCCCGGCCAGGTGTTCCTGGTGGAGCCCGGCGAGCTGCACGACGGCGACGCGCCCACGGCGGACGGTTTTACCTACCACATGCTTTACCTCGACCCGCAGTGGTTGGCGCGGGAGGTCAGCGCAGTGTTCGAAGAAGCGCCGCTCGACAGCCAGCTGGGGTTTGCCAGCACCCTGACCAGCGACCCGCGCCTGGCCCTGGCCACCAGCCGGGCCTTCCAGACCTTGCACGGGGGTGAGCTGCGCATCGTGCGGCAACAGGCGATGGACCAACTGCTCGAACGCCTCACTGCGCAACTGCACTGGCGCACCCGCTACCATGAAGACCCTCGCCTGCCACGGGTGGCGCACAAGGCCCGGGAATACCTGCATGCGCACCTGCAGCAAGACGTGGGCATGGATGAACTGGCGCTGGCCTGCGGCGTCGATCGCTTCCGCCTGACCCGCGCCTTCAAGAGCGCCTTCGGCTTGCCGCCCCATGCCTACCTGGTGCAACTGCGCCTGGCCCGCGCCCGGCATTGGCTGGCCAACGGCAAGCAACCCGCCGACGTAGCGATTGCCCTGGGCTTTGCCGACCAGAGTCACCTGGGGCGCTGGTTCGTGAGGGCGTATGGCCTGACGCCGGCGGCGTATCGCAAGCGCTGCTCAAATCTTCCAGACAGATAACAACACCCTTGTGAAGATTGACTCCATTGGCCTGCCTATAGGAGTCGTATCCCGGTGTTCCCTTCCCTGCTGCCTTTTTTGCTATTCGCCTTCGTAGCCTCCATCACCCCTGGCCCGACCAATATTCTTGTGCTGAGCAACAGCGCGCGTTATGGGCTGAAAGCGGCGCTGCCGATTATCCTCGGTGCTTGTGGCGGTGCGGCGGGGATTGTGCTGCTGGTAGGCTCCGGCGTTGGCCAGTCGCTGGCGCACTGGCCCCGGGTGCAGGCAGCGATGCAATGGCTGGGCGTCGCCTGGCTCAGCTACCTCTCTTGGCAGATCTTCAGCGCCCCCGCCGAGTCAATCGACCCGGCTGCCGTGCAAAAACCCCTGGGTCTGGCCGGCGCCGCCAGCCTGCAACTGGTCAACCCCAAGACCTGGATGATGGCCCTGGCGGTGGTGAGCGTGTTCGCCGGCAATGGCGATGAACGCCAGAGCCATGTGCTGTACCTGTCGCTGGCGTTCTTTGTGATCGCCTTGCCGTGCCTAGGCGCGTGGGCATTGCTGGGGGTCGGAAGCAGCCGGATGTTTCGTTCGCCCAAGGCCATGCAACGGTTCAACCGCTGCATGGCCGTCTTGCTGCTGGTCTCAAGCTGGCTGAGCGTCTGGGTGTAGACACAACCGTTCGTCGGCACTGTCAGTTTTCACAGCTATCCGCTATCGAGCCTGCGGGTGTTTGATTTCCCTTGCCTATATGCACAGCCAGTGCTGTGCGTGACTTCCAGCAAGGAGTGGTCAGCATGCCCAACCAACCGATCGACCCCGATGACAATGCCTCGGTCATTGAAGACCCAGGTGTACCTGTTTCCGACAGCCCCCTGGCCCTCCTTGAGCCCGCGCCCCTGCCGGTGATCACGGCTGAAGACCTGGCCCCACCCTATTCGGCGTTCCCGCCGGTCTCGCTTGACCGGTATCCCGATGAACCTTACGCCTATGGCCTGGGCATTCGGCATGTTCAGCCCTATGCGTATTTCGTCCTGGAAAAATGGCACACCTGGGCCATCTTCGACGCCTTTGAGTTGTACCTCAATAACGATCTTCTGGCCGATGGTCTCGTCGTGGACGACAATGATCGTTACGGCCTGTACATCATCGCCGAACGCATGCCTGAAGGTGAAGTGCAAGTACGCGCGCGGGTACTGCGCGCAGGCAGTGGCCAGGAAAGCACCTCGCCGACGCAAAGCATATTGATCAAGACCACCCGTCCTGGCGGGATTGAGAACAATGGTGACGACAAATGGCACAGTAAACTCAGCCTGAGTGTCGACGGCTTGCCCGAAAGCAGCACGATCAGCATGGACACGATCAGTCGCGGGTTATACGCCGTAATTGCGCCCTATCCGAACGTACGCAAGAACGACACCATCGAGTTCTATTGGGACGGGATTGAGATCAGGCACCTGGTCACGGCCGCCGAGGCCGCCGGTATCCAGCCGATCAGGGTATTTATCAGCAAGGAAAATATTCTCAAGGGCGGCGTCAGCGGGCTACTCACCCTGCGTTTCAGGGTGTTCGACGTGGTTCAGAATTACTCAGGGGAAAAATACCAGTACTCCAAGCCGTATGGGCTGATCGCCGAACTGGACCCCGGCTTGATGAGCGCGCCGTTTTTCCTGGTGGATGACGCGGAAAGCCGGCAGATCGACTACGACACGCAAAGTAATTCACTGTTCGAAATCCTGTTGCAGACCCCACGGGTGACACCGAACCCGCTGCCCCCAAACCAGGTCACGATTACCCTGACCGCCACACTGGCGGACGGCACGATCGAAGAACTGGTGCTTGATCCTGTCGAAGTCAGGAACGGTCGGGAAGAGATCTTCCCGGTGGACCGCGATTTGATCGAGCGCGTCATCGGCGGCTCGTTCAGGGCTTCATTCGTCTGGCACACCGCCGCCGGTGGGCACCTCGGGCAGTCTGGCAGTGTCACCGTGACGGTGGTGGGCACACCGACCTCGATGCCGGCAGTGACCGTGACCCCGAGCGAGTTGGGCCTGATCAACTCGGACGATGATGCGTTTATCAGCATCCCGTCGTACCAGCCCCACGCCTACGATTCAATGGAAACCCTGGTCATCGAGCAGATTGTTCCAGGGGGCGGTGGAATGCGCTATTCCGACCCGCAACTGGCCGGGGACCAAGGTGGCACGCGCCGGGTAACCAGCGAGGTGCTGCAACGTTTCAAGGGATTAGGTGACGTCGCGGTGTACTACCTGGTCGATGACGGCGCAGACAGCCAGTTGCATGCCTACGGTGCGCTGATTGAACGCAAATCCCGGGTGCTGACAGTACGCATCGACGAACGCCTCGAAACCATGCCGGCCCCCACCCTGCAGGGCGCGATCGACGGCAACGTCGACCCGGTTGACGTAGTGGGCGACAGCGTGTTGCTGACGCTACCCTATACGGCAACCACGAGCCGCGACCATATCCAATGGAACATTGTGGGCACGGGCACAGGCGGTTCCGCCAGCGGTTCGGTGACGATCAACGGTGCGACACAGGGCCAGCAACTGGTACTGCCGGTCAGCCGTGCGGTGCTGGATAACAACTTCGATGGCCAACTGCGCATCACCTACAGCCTGGAACGCGAAACCCCGCTGCCCAAACTCACCTTGCGCTCGTTTACAACCCTCCTGACCGTGGGCCGTGGCGTGGAACTGGATGCCCCTGAAGTCGTGGAAGCCGAGCAGTACCCTGACCGGCTTGACCCGCTGGCGGCTCAATCGGGTGCAACGGTGCTGGTGAAATACCGGCGCATGCGCGAGAGCGAATCGTTTTCGGTGAAATGGGTGACGACCGATCTGCTGGGCAGCACCGTCGAAACGGGCTGGGGCAACCCCGACACCAATGAAGTGAGCGTGCCGATATCGGCCCGCACCATTGCCAAGGGCATTCGCAACGAGCGTAACCGCATCAGTGTGCAATACAGTTTTACCCGCAGCGGGTTTCTCCATGAGTCGGATACTCTGAACCTGGACCTGCTGCCGTTGAGTGGCTTACCCACACCAACCATCGACGGGGTCGGCAACAACGTGATCCTGCCGACGAACGAGCTCGTCGCTCAAGCCCGCACCCGTGTGGCGGCCTGGCCTTTGGCCTTTGAAGAGCAGTTCATGTGGCTGCAATACACGGGTACCAATACCGACGGCAGTGCGTTCAACCTGGACACTTTTATCGCCGCCCCTGTAGGAGAAAGCGCCACCCTGGGTGTCTCGCAACCCATACCGTTGGCGGAGCTGCAAGGCCTCAGGAACGAGTCGCACCTGACCATTCGCTTCTGGGTCAGCCTGGCCGAAAGCACTGATAAAAACACCGCAGTATTGTTTGGTGTGCGCGAGCATATTATCCAGTCGATCCCCGCCACGTTGCCGCGCCCGGCCTTTGCCAATCTGCAAGGCGCGACCTTGACCATCGACCCACAGGACTGGCAGAACAACGCCTATGTGGCGGTGGCCTATAACGAAATGACCGCGGCCCACAGTATCGCCCTCGAATGGATTTACCCGAACGGCACCAAGGCGAGCATCCCGGCGCAGAACGGCAACACCAGTAAGCGCGTCGACTTTCAGATCAGCCGGGCCATCCTCGCCAACAGCGCGGGCAAATTGATCGAGCTCCGCTATATGGCGACGATAGGGACGACTACTGTCCCGTCAGAGACACAGAAGCTGAGCGTCAACCGTGTTCCGTCCTCGGCGCTGCCTCGGCCGCTGATCAATGGCGTCCCTGCAGGCGGTGAGTTGAACCTCAATAACTTCAGCACCAATGCCACCTTGAGTGTTGCCCCTTGGCCTTTGGCCGCAACGGGCCAGAAGGTCTGGGTGCAACTGACCAGGGCGGGCAGCGCGCCGTTGAATGTGCTGACAAACTACAGCCTGTCGGCGGGAGAAGTATCGACCGGTTTGGTGAACAAGGCGGTACTGCGCACATGGCTGGACGGGCTGCCTAACAACAGCACTATCACCGTAACGTGCAAGGTCACGTTTGATGGCAGCAGCGTTGAATCCACGGCCATTACGTTCCCCACTGCGACTTACACGCTCATTACTTCATTGAGGATTGATCAAAGTCAATTAAACCTGAATGGAGTTAGGATCATTACAAACTGGTCCCCAAGAGGGCAAGACTGGCCGAACAATACGGCGACTCGCGTGGCCAGTGGTGGCGTGCCAAACTATCGTTACAGTTCCAGTAATCCCGCGATTGCTTCAGTAGATGCCTCGTCGGGCAAGGTGACAGGTAATCGCAACGGATCGGCAGTTATCACTGCTTTTGATAGAAACAATACTCAAAGGCAGTATACAGTTAATGTTTCCAACATCTATCAACTGCAAGTCAACGAGACGGAACAAAGTCCTCAGGCTCAGATAAACTGGATGCGATCAATAGGAGGCTACCCGATAGTTTCTACTGTGGGGACTGGTCCTTTGGACCGGCTCAACACTATATATTATCCACCAGCGCGCTCAAAACATTACGGGCTTTGCGAGTTCAGTCCGCATGCGTGGTACTGGTTCGTGCACATATCTGCCCCTATACAGTTATGGGCGGCAAACTCTTCCCTTGTAATCGCCGGAGGATGGTGCCTTACTCGCTACTAGCAATAATTCATCAAAAAATGATGGGGACAGATCCATTTAACCCCAAACTCCCACCCACAAAAAAAGGAAGCCTCGGCTTCCTTTTTTCTTTACCCCTGTTTCCTAGAAGTCGTAACGCACTCCCACATTAACCCCCCACGGCTGATCCACCTTCTTGCCCTGGGCATGTTCAATATCAGCGTGCAGCTTGACGTTCTTCGACACCGACATCGCCACGCCCGCTGCCACTTCAATACGCGAACCGAACACATCGTTGTTGAAGCGCTGGTCGTTCACCTTGACCTTGTTGCTGTGGTTGAACTCATGGGCCAACGCGGTACGCAGGTAGGGCTGCAGCACCCCGCCGCTCTCCAGCTGGATATTCTTGCCACCTGTCACGCCCAGCTTGCCCACCACGGAGGCGGTGCGATCACCCTTGGCCTGCAGGCCGTTGTCCAGCTCGTAACTTTGCGCCTGGATAATCGCTGCGCTCAGTTGCGAGTACGGTTCTACAAAGTAACCGTCGTCAAGCTTGATATGCCGACCGACTTCCGCCGATGCGCTCACGGCGTTCTGCGTGTAGTTGCCCTTGGCACGCTTGCTGTCGCTCATGGTCACGTTGACCTCGTTGTGCAAGCGGTTGAGCTTGACCACGCCGTCGAAGTACAGCCCGCTCTCGTCGTCGATCCAGGTGGCATACCCCCCCAGGTAGTAGCTGTTGACCTTGCCGCTGCCGGAAGTGTTGGCGCTGATGTCGGACGTGCTGTGACCCGCCATGACACCGGCCATCCACTGGCCATCTCCGCCCGACAATGGCGCATCGGCACCCAGGCTCAGGCCACGCTGGTTTTGCGTGTAGCCACCACCGTCCTTGTTCCCGGCTACCTCGTATTTGTTGCCGTAGCCACGCATCCAGAACCCGTTGCTCTGGCCGTCGCTGAAGCGCAGTTCGCCCATGCGGGTACGCAGCAGGGACATCTCGCCGTACAGCACGGTGGGGGCCGTGTTGAACAACGCCATCACGGTTTTGGTGCTGTTGCTGGTGCCACGACGGTTAGGGTCGAGGTACCAGTCGGTGTCTTCCTTCTTCAGCCCGTAGGAATAGGCGCCAACATCCACGGTGTCGCCGTCCAGCGAGAAGTGCGCATCGCCGCCCTCGGTGTGCACTACGCGAATCGGCAGGGCACTCGCCAACTCGGAGCCGGTCGCCGCCAACAGCAGGCTGTGGTTGCCCGTGGCAACCCCGTTGACGTTGAGCAAGTCGGTCTGGCCGGTGCTGAAGTCGGTGTGCATCACATAGCTGCCGTCACCCGACAGGCTGTTGACGTCCAACTGGAAGAACTCATCGGCGCCGCCAAAGTGCACGGTGCCGCCGCCCATGATCAGGTCGCCGACTGAACTGTCATCCACCAGCATCCAGTGGGACGCAGAATTGACGCTCAACTCGGCGACGTTCTGCAGTTTGCCGGTGAGCCAGGAGCCATTGTTGAGCTGCAACCTGGCGGTGCTGCCGTCTTCGACCACCACGTCACCGACCAGGAAGCTGCGGTCGACGTTCATGTTGGCAGTGGCGCCGTTCATGACTTCCAGCAGCACACCGTTTGCGCCGGTCAGCGTGGATCCGTTGAGTACATGAATATCAGCAAGGGTGGATTCCCCGGGCCTGAACGAGCCGACCTGAATCGCCGAACCGGTCTTGCCCTCGACGCTCGAGCGGTCGAGGATCAGGCTGCTGGCGACAGTCGGGTCGTTATCCACGCCCATCTTCACGCCAATGTTTCCACCAACGATGCTGGTATTGAACGCACGGGCCTGGCCACTGAACAGGTCGATACCCACGCCATTATCAGCGGTCGCCTCGACACGCGAATCAGTCAGGTCCAGCACGCTGTAGGCACTGGCCGAGGCACCGCGGGTGCTGCCGGTGATGTGGCTGTTGACGACCGTGACGCTGGAACCATTGGTGTCGCCCAGGGAACGGGCCGCAGTCAGCCCGGTTCCGTTGTTGTGGGTAACGTTGCTGTTGGTGATCAGCACGTTGCTGCCCGTGACACGCACCGCGGCGACTGCCGAATCCCGCGCGACGACGTCCGAACCATCTATGCGGATGTCGGAGTTCATTGCGGTAATGTCCCGGGTGCTGCTGCCGGCATTGACAATCAGGGTTGCGGAATTGGCAGTGATTTGCAGGGTGGGCACTCCCAGAACCGTCAGGCGGGAACCTGCACGCAATTCAAAACTGTCAGGGCGCGGGCCAGGCCGCACCGTTTCATCCGGGCCGGTCACGACACGCGCCTCGGACAGCTGCGCCATGAACATCAACAGTGTGACGGCCTTGGCCTTGAAGGCAAGGCTTAAGGGAGTTGGTTTGAAATTGAATGGAGCTGACATCTTTACGGACCTCTGGGTTGGCGTTCCTTTACGGAAAAAACTGGCCGGTTCCGAAAAGCGTGTGGACCCTGCCAATCAAGCGGCGCCCAAGGTACCCAGAGCTGTTCCCAACATCTGTAGGACTAATCCCAAGGTGCTGTACTGAAAGTGAATGCAGTTTGTAGTCGACCCAAAGGCAAAAATGCCAAAGAGGAGCAAGGCTCCTCTTTGGCAACAGGCTTCAAACAGTATTAAGGAAGCGGGACGTCAGTGCCGTCGCAGTATTGGCCATTTGTTCCACCTACCCGAACCCCGCGAACAAGAGGATGGGCTTCATCGGAAGGTAATAGTCCTTCAGGCAGGCTGATGGTGTACCAGATCCGCGCGGAGCCGGCCAGCCTTGCAGCCGAGTTGGGCTGGATGGGTTTGTAGATGGTCGCATAGGGCCCCAGCAACATTTCGAACCCCGAATTGATCATGGCTTGCGTGAGCGGTATGGAGTTCACCTGACCCACTGCTGCCGTGACCTCTGTCATTCCTGCATCGTCGCTGTAGCCCTGCCAGTGCAGCGTAACTACCATCCTCAGTTCAAAGTGCTCCGAAGACGGAATAAACACCACAACGTTCCCGGGAGGATTTTCAGGCCTGAACGAACCGCAGTTGATCGACCCCGCTGTCGACAGATGTCGTACCTGCGGCGCGGCAAGCTCTTTGAAGTTGGCGTTCACCGTCACCGTCGTGTCAGGGGAAAGCTGACGGTTGGTGCTGGCTCCTTGGGCAATGGTGTAGAACACCGTCTTGCGGCCATTGCCGTGACGCTCAATGAAGCTCCACGGGATTGAGAGCGGAATCACCTGGCCAGCCGAGGCGCCGGTCACCGGTCGGGTAACAACGAGTTCGCCCGAATAGTAAAGGCGGATCGTAAAGTCGCTGGCATCCGGTGTGGGTGCCGTACTCCATAACGTTACCCGGGCAATCGCAGGCCGGTTTGCGTGGTCGCGCTCCAGCACGTCGTCGGGGCCCTCGGTACCGATTGCGTCTACCCCTTTCACGACTACGGGCAGCAGGTCATCGTTGATCGGGTCCGGGCCAATGGGAGTGGGGCCGACAACAAACAGGTCCAGGTTGACGGTGGTGGTCGGTATCGCCGGGTAGTCGACAGATCGCCGCCGCACCACATAGGAAACCGTCAACGGCAATAGCCCTCGAGTGGCGCCATAGAGGTCTTCCAATACCCTGTACGGAACGTGAACTTCCGCCGGGAACCGGCTGCTGCCCAGCGGCTGGGCAGGCAAGGTCACGGTGGTGATGCTCGTCCTCAGTGTGACGAGGAATTCATCTCCATCGGCGCTGCGCAGAAAGTTCGTATATTCAGGAATACGCACGATCATGCCGCCGTCCAGCCCTACATCCTCCCGATCAATCAATTCGTCGCTGGGGGGAGAGGTTCGGTTAACCAGCGGTGCCAGCAGGTTCTCGGGGGCCGGAAACAGACCCACGTCCAGGCTGTAGGAAGCAGAAAGCCGCGCCGGGTTTCCTGCTGCGTCGAACAACTCATACCGCAAACTGCGCAGGCCATCCGGGCTGGCGTCAACCACGGACAATGGCAATGGGAAGCTCAGGTCCGCAGGCAGATTCCAACGTGGCGAAGGATCAGGCGGGCTGGGGGCATAGGGCTGATCGGAACCATTATAGTAAAGATACGCCCAATCACCCGCAGCGCGACCTTGCGCCACATAATCCGGGATCGTAAACACTGCGGACTCATTGGGCTTGCCTTCAAAGTAGTCACGGTCGGCAGGTGTGGGCAGGTCGGCAGGTGGTATGGGCGCCGGCGGCGCACCGGCGAAGCTGGCATACGGTGGTGTCAGGTCAACGATAACGATCTGCGGAACTGATCGGGTCTCGTTGTCAGGACCCGCAACGTAAACCTCGTACATGATCTCGTACCGCCCTGCGGGCCGCCGACCTTGAGCGATGTTCACCGGTATCTCAGGCCCTGGGTTAACAACGGTAAACGAATAAATGGGATCGCCCCACTCGCTGTCATCGAAATTCTTCCACCAGACAGTGACTGTATCGGGAGCAGCCGGATTGGTACTGAAGTCAGGCCATCGTGGAATGAAGAAATTCATATTCTCACGCAGGCTGAATTCCCGTGAGATCAATCCAGGAAAGCCAGGCACCCCACCTTCAAGACGACCATCAGGCAAATTGAAGACACCCGGATCGGCACTTCGATTCTTTGCATAGTTACGGATAAAGTCGATCGTTTCCTTTTTCATTACTTGCCTCCAGATATTAAGACGAACTACACCACACACACTTCCCTATCATTGACATAGCCGTTCGCGTCGCGAGACAAAGCGCCTGCACGCCTCTCACACGCCGACTATTCCCTGCACAACGACAAATACACCCAGTTTTTTAATCTTTGACCAAAGTTGCCTTCCCATCACTAGTGCAACTAATAACATCACCCGGTTTGCAAAACCCACCCGCTGGAAAGGTCAGGTCAACACGGACATGTCCGGTCCCCTTGACGTCTGGCCGGGAGTCACCCACCTTGCCCAGGTTGCGCCACACTTCGAAACTGGCGACAGCTGAACCGAAGTCGCGCATAGGCTCCAGGGTCCGGTCGAACGGTTCCACCACAACGTTAATGCCGTTATCAATATGGGGTTGCAGCACCTGGATAGTTGCGTCGTATTCAGTGCCGGCAATAGGATCAACCCAGTTATTACGCGCATAGCCTTGCCAGTGAAAACGCACTTCATCGTTAAGTTGCAAGCCGATATTGCCCGGGATCAACCAATGCACGCCATATAAAGCCGAAGGCGAAGAACAACAGGTCACATACTCGTTAGTCAGGGTGTGCTGAACTTGCGGAGGGGTAAAATCAATCAGCGCCGTCACATCGACATTCACAAAAGTTGGCGGTGACTGTTGTTCGTTGACCCCATTACTGGTGAGGTAATGGACCGGCAGACGTGGATTGACCGTCCCCTCGATCAGAGCCCAGGGGATATCGGTAAACCACACCAGTTGCCCTCCCACCTCCCCCAACTGCACGCGATGGCTGGCCACCGGGCCAACACCGTTCCAGAACAGACTGAGCAATTGACCCGCAACCGGGTCTGCAAACAAAGGAACATATGCCTGGGCATCCAGCCCACGATCCAGATGATTGAGCTGATTGGGAGTCCTGGAGCCGCGCCCTATCACCGTGACACTGGCCAGGGTCGGGTTAAGCAATGCGGGCGCATTGAAATGGTCCTGGCCGGCAATCGTCAGGTCGACATTGAACCGTTCCGATAAGGAACGAAATGGAGGCAGGGCTCCGCGAATGATTTCGTAGCGCACCACCGCCGCTTCGGGAACCAGTACAGGCGCAGGCCCCCTGAAGGTCAGCCATGGAATTTCCACATCACAAGGGAAGCCCAGTACCGGCTGCGGGACTGTCGGACGGGCGTTCCAATAGGCGATTACCTGGTCCCCCGGCGCCCAATCGTCGTAGGCGGGGTCAATGCGCATGAACACGCCACGACGTGCATCATCGCGCTTGATAAGGCTGTCGTCGTATGCCGGTGGCCGAATTTGCGGACGCGGCAAGTTGCTCGGTAACGGCGTCAGTGCCAGCTGAAACAGCAGTCCGGCACTCTGACTGCTGAAATTGCCTGCCTCGTCAAAAATGCGGTAGAAAATATAGGCGTCACCGTTGTTCAACCTGCGAAAAATATCGGGGTCCACGTAAGCAACCAGCGGGTCTGAGGCTAACGCGATCACGTACTCGGCGTCCGCCGCGCTTAGCGGCGGGTTATCCCGGTTGGACAGGTAGAATTCAATCCGGTCCTTGTCCGAGCGCACGGTGTAGAACGGAATATTGAACGCCACCGGCACGTTATCGAGCAGGTATTGCTCATCGACGTTCGGGGTCGGGGCAACTACAAAATCCACAGTATCCAGAGGGTTCAGTAACTCAGGCGAGTCCAGATCGATGGTGAGCGTTCTCCTGGGATTCAGCACACCGACGCCGCCAAAGGAGTCCTCAACCGAGTAGTAGAGTTGCGCGGTGCCGGAGCCCTCATCAGTCAATCGTGACAGGGGCACCTCCAGTGAGATAGCCGCAGGCAGAGGGGGTGGCGGGCCAAACACCTGCCGCGAATCAACCACCTCATCGACACCCGCCCACACCCAGTGGAGGCGCACGGTGTGCGGCTCATCCAGCGGCTCGGGTCGCGGGTTCCACATCGGGATGTTGACCTGCAGCGGGCCCTGCAGGCGCGAGCGCGGGATCAGGCCCCGTGGGTCACCACTGTCGACGCCGGGTATGTCCATCGGGTCCAGCAACACAGTGCCCCCGTCGTCCGCGCCCAAGGGTTTGATCAGGTAAGTGGATTCAGAGACGTCAGACATGGGTTCAATCCTCAACACGGTGGACAGTGGCCTGCCGGCAGACGGCGTGTGTATACCAAGTGGCGTTGAGAGAATTAAGCGCCCGATTCCTTCGCCCGGATACTGTCAGAATTAACAGGTAGGCCCCTCCATTCGTCGCTTTTGCTCGGCCTTGCTGCCAGGGCGGTTACTGAGCAGCGCTTGACGAAATTTCCTACTTGGTGTTTCCTGAAACCGGTTTCAGGGATTGGTTTCGCCTTGGAACTCAGATAAATCCAATAAGAAAGGCCCACCGCCGTGACTACTTTTTCCGCCGCCCAACGCAGCCGCGTGACCATGCTTGACGTCGCCGAGCGCGCCGGTGTGTCCAAGGCCAGCGTGTCGCGCTTTATCGGCGACGACCGTGCCCTGCTCTCCGATGCCATCGCCCTGCGCATCGAGCAGGCCATCGATGAGCTGGGCTATCGCCCCAACCAGATGGCCCGCGGCCTGAAACGCGGGCGCACCCGCCTGATCGGCATGCTGGTAGCCGATATCCGCAACCCCTATTCGATTGCCGTGATGCATGGCGTGGAAACCGCCTGCCGCCAGCACGGCTACAGCCTGGTGGTGTGCAACACCGACCGCGATGACGAGCAGGAGCGCCAGCACCTGGCGGCCCTGCGTGCCTACAACATCGAAGGGCTGATCGTGAATACCCTGGGCCATCACCTGGACCAATTGCTGGAGCTGCAACGGGAAATGCCCCTGGTGCTGGTGGACCGCAAGGTCGAGCCGCTGCACAGCGACCTGGTAGGGCTGGACAACCCGGTGGCGGTGCGCATGGCCGTGGATCACCTGGAACAGCAAGGCTATCGCGACCTGCTGTTGGTGACTGAAGCCACCGACGGCACCAGCTCGCGGCTTGAGCGCCTGGACAGTTTCAAGGCGGAAATTGCCAACCGTCCGACATTGACCGGCGCCGTACTGGAGTTGGACGGCAAACTGGAACAGCGTCTGCGAAAGTTTCTGGCCAAATCCGGCCCCAAGGCGTTGTTCTGCGCCAACGGAATCGCGGCACTGGCCTGTACCCGTGCATTGAAAAATCTGGGCTGCGACCTGTTTGATGACGTAGGCCTGATCGCCCTGGATGACCTCGACTGGTACCCGCTGGTGGGCAACGGCATCACCGCCCTCGCCCAGCCCACCGAGGCCATCGGCGCCAAGGCCTTCGACTGTTTGCTCAAGCGTTTGCGCGGCGATACCGAGCCGACGCGCACCCTGGATTTCTTGCCGCAACTGATTATCCGGGGCTCGACCCAATCCCTTGTGGGAGCTGGCTTGCCGGCGATAACGGTTTCTCCGGCGAAGCAGTAGGCGGCTGACACGCCGCCATCGCAGGCAAGCCAGCTCCCACACGTTTATTTTGCGAATAAAAATGAAACCGGTTTCAGAGGTACACAACAATGCATAAATACCCCGTCTCCATCAGCCTTTCCAGTTACGGCGCCGACCTGGTCCGCCAGCGAGGCCAGTTGAGTTTCGTCGAGGTGCTGGCTGCCGCCGGCGCGCAACGCATCGAATGGCGCGAAGAGCTGCTGACCACCGAACACCCCCATGAGCTGGCGCAAGCCGCAGCCGATCAAGGCCTGGAGTGCGTGTTCTCGTCGCCGCTGGAACTCTGGGTGGCCGGTCGCTCACAGCCCAATGCCGAACTGGCCGCCACCCTCGACCGCGCCCAGGCATTCGGCGCCCGCTGGCTGAAAGTCTCCCTGGGCTATTTCACCGACACCAACGACCTCGACAGCTTGAGCGCCCTGCTCAACCGGCATCCGGTCAAGCTGCTGGTGGAAAACGACCAGACCCTGCACGGCGGGCGCATCGAGCCGATGCAGCGCTTTTTCAACGAAATCGAGCGGTTGGCGGTGCCGGTGAAAATGACCTTCGATATCGGCAACTGGCAATGGCAGGACCAATCGGCGACCACCGCTGCACGCCTGCTCGGCCGCCATGTGGATTACCTGCACTGCAAGGCCGTGGCCCGCCGCGCCGACGGCAAGCTGGTGGCCCTGCCGCCGGGCGCCGCCGACCTGCATCTGTGGGAACAACTGCTCAAGCACATGACTCAAGGTATTACCCGGGCCGTGGAATTTCCGCTGCAAGGCAATGACCTGGTGCCGGTCACCGCCCAGCAGGTCGCCGCCCTCGCCGTCCTCGGCCAGCCCCGCGTGGAGAACGCCCATGTCTGAGATCGATATCCTGTCGTTTGGTGAAACCATGGCGATGTTTGTCGCCGAACAGACCGGCGACCTGGCCCAGGTTGCCCAGTTTCACAAGCGCATTGCCGGCGCCGACAGCAACGTCGCCATCGGCCTGTCACGCCTGGGCTTCAACGTCGCATGGCTGAGCCGCGTGGGTGCCGATTCCCTCGGGCGCTTCGTGGTGGACACCTTGCAGAACGAAGGCCTGGACTGCACTCATGTGGCGGTGGACCCGCTGCACCCCACGGGCTTTCAACTCAAGTCCCGCGAGGAAGCCGGCGATGATCCGCAGGTGGAGTACTTCCGCCGTGGCTCGGCCGCCAGCCATCTGTCGGTCGAGGCGATCAAGCCTGAGCTGTTGCAAGCCCGGCACCTGCACGCCACCGGCATTCCGCCGGCGCTGTCGGACGCCACCCGCGACCTGTCGCGCCAGTTGATGACGCAAATGCGCGAGGCCGGGCGCAGCGTGTCCTTCGACCCGAACCTGCGCCCGTCCCTGTGGGCGAACGAGCAACGCATGATCAGCGAAATCAACGCCCTCGCCTGCCTGGCGGACTGGGTGTTGCCGGGCTTGAGCGAAGGCCGCTTGCTCACCGGTTTTGAAGACCCGGCCGACATCGCCGCGTTTTACCTCGACCAGGGCGTGGAAGCCGTGGCCATCAAGCTCGGGCCCCACGGCGCGTATTACCGCACCCAGTTGGACCAGGGGTTTGTCGCCGCCGTGCCAGTGGCCAAGGTGGTCGACACGGTCGGCGCCGGCGATGGATTTGCCGTGGGCATGATCAGCGCGCTCCTGGAAAACCTGAGCTTCAGCGAAGCCGTGCAGCGCGGCAACTGGATCGGCAGCCGCGCGGTGCAGAGCCGTGGCGACATGGAAGGCTTGCCGTTCAGGACCGATCTGCCTCACACGCAAAAAGCCGGCTAATCAGAGTTACCCGTTACCTGTTGCCACAACTACAACAAGCTCAGGAGCAACCTTATGGAACCGTTGAAACTCGCCACCCGCCGTTGGTGGTACATCATGCCCATCGTGTTTATCACCTACAGCCTGGCGTACCTGGACCGCGCCAACTACGGCTTTGCCGCCGCCTCCGGTATGGCCGAAGACCTGATGATCACCCCGGGCATGTCGTCATTGCTCGGTGCGCTGTTCTTCCTCGGCTACTTTTTCTTCCAGGTGCCCGGTGCGATCTACGCGCAGAAACGCAGCGTGAAGAAGCTGATTTTCGTCAGCCTGATCCTGTGGGGCGGCCTGGCCACCCTGACCGGCATGGTGTCCAACGCCTACATGCTGATCGTGATCCGCTTCATGCTCGGGGTGGTCGAAGCCGCTGTGATGCCGGCGATGCTGGTGTATCTGTGCCACTGGTTCACCCGCGCGGAACGCTCACGGGCCAACACCTTCCTGATCCTCGGCAACCCGGTGACCATGATGTGGATGTCGGTGGTCTCGGGCTACCTGGTACAGCATTTCAGCTGGCGCTGGATGTTTATCATCGAAGGTTTGCCGGCGGTGCTGTGGGCGTTTATCTGGTGGAAGCTGGCGGATGAAAAACCCGCAGACGCCAAATGGCTGAGCGCCCAGCATAAAAAAGACCTGGAAACCGCCCTCGCCGAAGAACAAGTGGGCATCAAGGCGGTAAAGAACTACGCCGAGGCCTTTCGCTCACCCAAGGTGATCATCCTGGCGCTGCAGTTTTTCTGCTGGAGCATCGGCGTGTATGGCTTCGTGCTGTGGCTGCCGTCGATCCTCAAGGCCGGCCTGAAAATGGACATGGTCGAGGCCGGCTGGCTCTCGGCGCTGCCGTACCTGGCGGCGGTGATCGGCATGCTGGCGGTGTCCTGGGGCTCGGACAAACTGCAAAAACGTAAACGTTTTGTGTGGCCACCGTTGCTGATCGCCTCCATCGCGTTTTATGCGTCCTACGTGCTCGGCGCCGAACACTTCTGGTGGTCGTACACCCTGCTGGTGATCGCCGGGGCCTGTATGTATGCGCCTTACGGGCCGTTTTTTGCGATCGTCCCGGAAATCCTCCCGGCCAACGTCGCCGGCGGTGCCATGGCGCTGATCAACAGCATGGGCGCCCTCGGTTCGTTCGGCGGTTCGTACCTGGTGGGCTATCTCAACAGCAGCACCGGTTCCCCCGGCGCTTCGTACCTGCTGATGAGCGGTGCGTTGCTGGTGTCGGTGGTGTTGACGATCTTTCTCAAGCCCGGCGCCAGTGACCGCGAGCGCGCCCCGCTGCAATCCCTTGAATTGAAGGTAAAGACCTGATGAAAAAGTCTGTCGTGCTCTACAAGAAACTCTCTGCGCCGCTGATGGCCCGCCTGCATGAACAGGCCGAGGTCACGCTGATTGAATCGCTGGATGAAAGCGGCCTGGCCAAACTGCGTGAAGCCTTGCCGACCGCTCAGGGCTTGCTCGGTGCCAGCCTGCGCCTGGATGCCAAGCTGCTGGATCTGGCGCCAAGCCTTGAGGCCGTGGCCAGCGTGTCGGTCGGCGTCGACAACTACGATATCGACTACCTGACCGAGCGCGGCATCCTGCTCAGCAATACCCCCGACGTACTGACCGAAACCACCGCCGATACCGGCTTCGCCCTGATCCTGGCGACCGCCCGGCGAGTGGTGGAGCTGGCCAATATGGTGCGTGCCGGCAACTGGAACCAGAACATCGGCCCGCTGCATTTCGGCAGCGACGTGCATGGCAAGACCCTGGGCATTATCGGCATGGGCCGGATTGGTGAAGCATTGGCCCAGCGTGGGCACTTCGGATTCGGCATGCCGGTGATCTACCACAGCCACTCGCCAAAACCTGCGGTGGAGGCGCGGTTTGACGCGCAATACCGCAGCCTGCCGGACCTGCTCCGGGAAGCCGACTTTGTGTGCCTGACCTTGCCGCTGACGGCTGAAACCGAAGGTTTGATTGGCGCTGAAGAGTTCGCGCTGATGGGCCCGGAGACGATCTTTATCAACATCTCCCGAGGCAAGGTGGTGGACGAGAACGCGCTGATCGAGGCGTTGCAACAGCGCACGATTCGTGCGGCGGGGCTGGATGTGTTTGTGCGGGAGCCACTGCAGCATGACTCGCCGTTGTTGCGCTTGAACAATGTAGTGGCGACGCCGCATATCGGTTCAGCGACTCATGAGACGCGGGAGGCGATGGCCAAGTGTGCGGTGGACAATCTGCTGGCGGCGCTGGCGGGTGAGAAGCCGAAGAACCTGGTGAACCCAGCCGCCTGGAAACACTGACTACTGAAACACCACAGCACCCAATGTGGGAGCGGGCTTGCTCGCGAAAGCGGTGTGTCAGCCACCGAATGCATCAACTGATACACCGCTTTCGCGAGCAAGTCGAATCGTCGCACCGCCGCTCCCACATTTTTGATCGCATTTCAGATTAAATGACGAACCTGGCCACCATCCCGTTCAAATCCACCGCCAGGCGCGACAGTTCGTGACTGGCGGCTGAGGTCTGGTTGGCACCCGCCGCCGACTGTGTCGCCAGGTCGCGGATGTTCACCAGGTTGCGATCCACTTCGCGAGACACCTGAGCCTGTTCTTCCGACGCACTGGCGATCACCAGGTTGCGTTCGTTGATCAGGCTGATGGACTGGGTGATCTGCTCCAGGGCCACACCGGCAGCCCGCGCCATTTCCAGGGTGCTTTGGGTGCGCTGGTTGCTCTGCTGCATGGACTGCACCGCTTCACCCGTACCGCTCTGGATACCGGCGACCATTTTCTCGATTTCCTGGGTCGACTGCGCCGTGCGATGGGCCAGGGCCCGCACTTCGTCCGCCACCACCGCAAAACCACGCCCGGCTTCACCGGCACGCGCCGCTTCAATCGCCGCGTTGAGGGCCAGCAGGTTGGTTTGCTCGGCAATCGCGCGAATCACATCCAGTACCTTGCCAATGTCACGGCCCTGGGTGGCCAGGCCTTCGATCAACACCGAGGTGTTTTGCACGTCCTGGGTCATGGTCTGGATCGCGCCGACGGTTTCCACCACCCGGTCGCGCCCTTCCCGCGCAGCCTGGTTGGATTGGCTGGACGCCTCGGAGGTGGACACCGCGTTGCGTGCGACTTCTTCCACGGCGGCCGTCATTTCGTTGACCGCAGTGGCGGCCTGGTCGATTTCGTTGTTTTGCTGTTGCAGGCCTTTGGAGGCTTCTTCGGTGACGGCGCTGAGCTCTTCAGCGGCGGAGGCCAACTGCGTGGCTGAGCCGGCGATGTGCTGGATGGTCTGGCGCAGGTTGTTCTGCATCGCGGCCAAGGCGCCGATCAGGCGGGCCGGTTCGTCCTTGCCGTCGTCTTCGATCGCTTTGCTCAGGTTACCGCCAGCGATGGTTTCAGCAACCTCCAGCGCTTTGCGCAAGGGGGTCACGATACTGCGCGTCAGCAGCCAGGCCAGCAGTACGGTCATCAACGCAGCAATCACGGAGACTGCGATGATGCCAGTGATTGCATCCTGATAACTTTGCCCGGCCTCGGTGTCGGCCTGCTTCGCGTCAGCAGCGTTGATGGCAATCAGTTTATTCAACTGCTCGCCCATCTGATCAGTGCCGTCCTTGATACGGCTATTGATCAAGGCACGCATCTCTTCGACCTTGTTCTGCTGCGAAAGGGCCACCATCTCGGCCTGGGCCTTCAGATAATTGTCGAGCGTGAGGGCGAACGTTTTGTACAGCGCCGCCTCTTCATTCCCGGCTGGCATCCCTGCATAAGCGGCCTGTGCCGTCTTGACCTTGTCCACCAGCACACCCATGCGGGTTTGAGCCTCATCCAGAGCCGCCGGCTCACGGTTTACCAGCACACGAAAAGAGAGAATCCGCAGGCGCAGGACGTTTTCGGTCATGGTCGCCAGATACCCGACGCTGGGCAGTTGGTTGGAGCCCATGTCGACCGATGCCTGACGAATCAGGGTCATGCGGTTCACCGCAAACACCCCAAGAATAACGACAAGCAACGCGATGAAGGCAAAACCGAGAAAAGCTCGAGGTGCGATATTCAGGTTACGAAGGGACATAGGGGGCGCTCTTAGAAGTAGTGGCTGCGAGCATCCCTGCCGCGACACGGTCAGTGGGCGTCAACGCGCCGCTCTGACCGGCTGGCGCCACTGTTGTAATAGGTATGTGGGCCTATAAACGGTATCGGCCGGCTTGAGGATTTAATGGGGGATGTTTCGAAATATTTTTTCACACTTCTGACAACTGGCACTTTCTGGCATCCTGCGCCTCCTTTTTCCTACCCGGGCCCGTATTTTGTCTGACACTCAAACCCCTCGCCCCCGTTATAAATCCGACCTGATCTACGGCCTCGACGACCGTCCGCACTTCAGCGCGGCGATATTTGCCGCCCTGCAGCACGTGCTGGCCAGCTTTGTCGGGATCATCACCCCGACGCTGATCGTCGGCGGCGTGCTGGGCCTGGAAAGCGAAGTGCCGTACCTGGTCAGCATGGCGTTGTTTGTGTCCGGGCTCGGCACCTTTGTGCAGGCCCGCAAGTTCGGCCCGGTGGGTTCGGGCCTGCTGTGCCTGCAAGGCACCAGTTTTTCGTTTATCAGCGTGATCCTCAGTGCCGGCTTCATGGTCAAGGCCCGGGGCGGCGGCACCGATGAGATCCTGTCGACGATCTTCGGCATCTGCTTCTTCGCGGCGTTTATCGAAGTGGTGCTCAGCCAGTTCATCGGCAAGCTGCGCAAGCTGATCACCCCGGTGGTCACCGGCACCATCATTACCTTGATGGGTTTGTCGCTGATCAAGGTGGCCGTCACCGACATGGCCGGCGGTTATGGCGCCAGCGACCTGGGCGCCGCCGGCAACATGGGCCTGGCGGCCCTGGTGCTGCTGACCATCGTGGTGCTCAACCGCTTCAACAACCCGTTCCTGCGCCTGGGTTCGATCGTGATCGGCCTGACCCTGGGTTTTGTGGTGGCCTGGTGGATGGGCCGCGTCGACCTGGGCGCCCTGCCCCAGTTGCCACTGATCAGCGTACCGGTGCCGTTCAAGTACGGTTTTTCGTTCGACTGGGTGGCGTTTATCCCGGTGGCGGTGATCTTCCTGATTTCGCCCCTGGAAGCCGCCGGTGACCTGACCGCCAACTCGATGATCTCGCAACAGCCGGTCAAGGGCCCGCTGTACATCAAGCGCATCAAGTCCGGCCTGCTGGCCGACGGCCTCAACTCGGTGATGGCGGCCACCTTCAACAGCCTGCCGATGGTGACCTTCGCCCAGAACAACGGGGTGATCCAGTTGACCGGCGTGGCCAGCCGTTATGTGGCGTACTTCATTGCCGGGCTGCTGGTGCTGCTGGGGCTGTTCCCGATGATCGGCGCGGTGTTGCAACTGATGCCCAAGCCGGTACTCGGTGGCGCCACGCTGATCATGTTCGGCACCGTGGCCGTGGCCGGGATCAAGATCCTCGCCGAAGCCGGGCTGCACCGGCGCAATGTGCTGATCGTGGCGATCTCCCTGGGCATGGGCCTGGGGGTGGCGGCAGTGCCGGAAGTACTGCGCGAGCTGCCCAAGGCACTGCACAACATCTTCGAGTCGCCGATCACCGTGGGGGCGTTCTGCGCTATCGTGCTGAACATCTTCCTGCCTGAGGAGTTCATAGAGTTGGAAGAAGATGAATTTGATCCGGAAGCCTCCACCCTCAAAGTGATGCAGGACCCGGACGTCACGAAATAGGAGAACCCGTTTTATGCGCAAGCTCATGGTTTTGTCACTGCTGCTGCTCACCCTGAGCGCGTGCGCGCTGTTTCCCAATCGCGACCCGGTGAACATCAACGTGGTGGGCATCGAGCCTTTGCAGAGCCAGGACCTGGAAGTGCGGTTCGCGGTGAAGCTGCGGATACAAAATCCGAATGAAACCGCCATCGACTACAGCGGCGTGGCCCTGGACCTGGAGGTCAATGGCCGGCCGCTGGCGTCCGGGGTGAGTGACCAGGGTGGCTCGATCCCACGCTTTTCGGAGACGGTGCTGACGGTGCCGGTGAGCGTTTCGGCGTTTTCCGTGTTGCGCCAGACCCTTGGCTTGAGCCAGACCCAGAGTTTGAATAACCTGCCGTACGTGTTGCGCGGGAAACTCGCAGGTGGCCTGTTCGGCACCATGCGTTTTGTGGATCGCGGGCCCCTGGACTTTCCCAACACTGCCACTTGGTAACGACATGGATGCGCAACCTACGCTGTATACCGAACGGCTGATCCTGCGGCCGTTGACGCTGGAGGATGCCGAGGGTGTCCAGCAGCATTTTCCGCACTGGGAAGTGGTGCGTTACCTGAATGCCCTGGTGCCCTGGCCGTACCCGGCGGATGGTGCGCGCAGCTATCTGGAGCATGTTGCATTGCCGGCGATGGCTCGGGGTGAGGAGTGGCATTGGTCGATCCGCCTGAAAAGCGCGCCCGAAGGGTTGATCGGCAATGTCAGCCTGATGGACGAGGTGGACAACAACCGCGGTTTTTGGCTGGCGCCGCAATGGCAGGGCCAAGGGTTGATGGCCGAGGCCAGTGCGGCGGTGACCGAGTATTGGTTCGAGGTGCTTGGGCGGCCGGTGATGCGGGTGCCCAAGGCGGCGCCGAACCTGGCCTCGCGGAGGATTTCCGAGCGTACGGGAATGCGGTTGGTCAGGACCGATGAGGGGCAGTTTGTGGCGGGGAGGTTGCCCAAGGATATCTGGGAGATTACCCGGGAGGAATGGCTGGGGCTTCGAGGATGAAGATCAAAAGCTAAAGCGGGCACGGTCAACTGTGGGAGCTGGCTTGCCTGCGATAGCATCAACTGGGTGTACCTGATGTACCGAGTTGTCCGCATCGCGGGCAAGCCAGCTCCCACAGAAAAGCAGAGCTGCACCAGCTTCAGGGCCGTTGAGCCGCTGTAACAGCGGGACCATGAACCGCCGTTACCGAAGAACGGATACGGACTCAATCAGCAATAAACCGCACCCCCGCCCTAACCCGCTCATCCACGGTCAACTCGAAAATATCCGGCCGGGCATAGTGCCCAACCACATCATAGTCATACCGCGCCCGCACCAAATCATCCGTGTCAATCTGCGCCACCAGCAACCCCGCCCCACCGACCAGCGGCCCCGCAAGAACGTCCCCCATGGGCCCGACAATTACACTGCCGCCTGCTATCAGAGGGCGCTCGGCTGGCCAGTTTGCAATCTCCACGCCCAACGCCTCGGGTGACGCCTGCACCTGACACGCACTCACCACAAAACAGCGCCCCTCATGGGCAATATGCCGCATGCTCACCTGCCACATTTCCCGCTCATCCACCGTCGGCGCGCACCACACTTCCACACCCTTGGCGTACATCGCGGTGCGCAACAACGGCATCATGTTCTCCCAACACACGGCGCCACCGATGCGCCCTACCGCTGCATCAACCACCGGCAACGTCGAACCATCGCCCTTGCCCCAGATCAGCCGCTCAGTGCCGGTAGGCATCAATTTGCGATGCCTGGCCACCAACCCGCCCACCGGCTCGAAATACAGCACCGTGCAATACAGCGTACTGCCACTGCGCTCGATCACACCCAACACCAGGCTGGCCCCGGTGCGCGCCGACAAGCCGGCCAGCGCTTCGGTCTCCACACCCGGCACATCAATCCCATTGGCAAAATAACGGGCAAAGGCCTCACGCCCTTCAGGCAGGCGATACCCCAGCTGGGTGCCGAAGCCTTCACCTTTGGGATAACCCCCGAGCAACGCTTCGGGCATCACCACCAGTTGCGCACCGCTGCGCAGGATTTCGTCCTCGTAGGACAGGATCTGTTCCAGGGTCTCAGCCTTGCCTCCCGGCAAGGAACCGATTTGCAGCGCAGCCACAGTAGAAACAGGCATCACGATCACTCCGTATCAATGGGGGTTGCCCATTCTCCGGCCAGCGGCAATCATGAATAAAGCCCGCTTCGCTGCTAACTGATATGAGCCATATGAATATCGCCAACGTCGATCTCAACCTGCTGAAAACCTTCGAGGCCCTGCACGACGAATCCAGTGCCAGCCGTGCCGCCCTGCGCCTTGGCGTCACGCAGTCGGCGATCAGTGCAGCCCTGCGCCGCTTGCGCGATGTGTACGGCGATCAGTTGTTCGTGCGTACCGGCCGGGGCCTGGCGCCCACCTTGCGGGCCAATCAGTTGAAGCCGGTGATCAGCGAAGCCCTGGATCGCTGCCGCCAGAGCCTGGCGATGGTGGATCCCCAGGGCAATCACTATCAGGGCCGTTCGGTGGTGGTGGGGTTATCGGATGATTTCGAAATCGCCTACGGCCGGCGGCTGATTGAAGAGATTGCCCGGCGTGCGCCAAAGCTGCGGTTGATGTTCCGCCAGACCCACAGCCAGATCGTTGCCGACGCCCTGCTCGACCGCAGCCTGGACCTGGCAATCACCGCCGGCGGGTTTGCCGAGCGCCGGTTGAGCCGGCAGGTATTGGGGGAAGGCCATTACGCGTGCCTGGTGGACCCCGACAGCCTGGCGCCGGGACAACAGGCCATCGACCTCGACGAGTTCGTCAGGCGCGAGCATGTGCTGGTGTCATCCGGCGGGTTTATCGGGATCACCGACGAGGGCCTGGCCGCGCAGGGGCTGAGCCGCCACGTAGGTGCCTCGACCACGCACTTCGCGGCGCTGCCGTTCCTGCTCAAGGGCAGCCAGGCGGTGGCGACCATCCCCGGTCATGCGGCCCAGGCCATCGCGCAGATGACCGGACTGAGGGAGCTGCCTTGCCCGCTGGCGCTGCCGCGTTACCCGGTGGAGCTGGGCTGGCGCACCCAGGCGCAACTGGATCCGTTGCTGCTCAAGGTGCGCGAGGCAATCGAGGCTTGTTTTACTTCGCCGCCATCAGGCGATTGACTTCACTGCGCACCATGTTCGAGAACTCCGGCGGTGACATGCCGTCCAGTTCTGCACGCACCCATTCGGCCCATTTGCCCTTGCGCTTGGCGCGTTCGCCAAACAGGCGGGCGGCCTCACCCTTGGCCTTGCCCAGGTTGCTTTGCCAGAGGTCGTAGAGACGGGACTTTTCATCTTCCAGCGCGGCGCGCTCGGCGAGGGGCTTGTTGGCCAGATTGAAGCTCATGTTGAATTACCTGCTGCACAAATAGGTGACATCTTACACTGTAGGTTGAAATTTCCTGGCCTGGATTTCTCCTAAGCTGACCACAGGAAAAAAACTGCAACTTTTGCCCGCTTCAAACACTCCATTCTTCATCAAGCGCATTCATTGCCACATTCACCCGCAAGGAGTTAACCCAATGGCTCGCAAATCTGCCGCCCAAGCCGTCGAAGACCAAATCAAGGACCAAGCCTTCAGTGAACTGACCGCACTGATCGAAGAATCGGACAAGCTGCTCAAAAGCAGCGCGTCACTGGTGGGAGAAGAAGGTGAAACCCTGCGTGAACAGGTCGCCATCAAGCTCAAGCAGGCGCTGGACTCGGTGTCCAATGTGCGCGAGCGCAGCAAGCCGGTGGTGGATGCCACCGAAACCTATATCGGTGGCCACCCATGGCAGACCGTGGCGATTTCCGCCGGGTTTGGCCTGGTAGTCGGCCTGTTGCTGGGCCGCCGCAACTGATCTGATGCAACGGCTGCGCCCTCCCCGGGCGCAGCTCGCTTCAGGCCTGTGCCAACACCCGCAACCGACTCAATTCCTGCGTTTCGATCTCGATCCCGCCTGACAGCGACTTCGCCCGTGTGCGATGGCGCCGATCCCCCGGCAAACGCCGCAACCCTGCCGCATGCATCTGTCGCACCAATTCCTGGCTGCGCTCGGCGAAGCTCTGCCCGGCGGTCTTGCTCGGGTCGATCACGATCAGCAGTTGGCCGGTCCATGGGGTGCGGGCGCCGGGGTGATCGGACCAGTTGAACTCAAACGAGAAGTTACCGCCCGTGAGGGCCGCGGCCAGCAGCTCGACCATCATCGACAGGGCCGACCCCTTGTGCCCGCCAAACGGCAGCAGCGCGCCGCCTTCGAGGATCGCCTTGGGGTCCTGGGTCGGTTGGCCGAGGCTGTCCACGCCCATGCCGGGTGGCAAGCGCTCGCCCTTGCGCGCGGCAATCTGCACGTCGCCATGGGCGATGGCGCTGGTGGCCAGGTCAAACACGATCGGCAGGCCATCGGCGCGGGGCGCGGCGAAGGCAATGGGGTTGGTGCCGAACAGCGGGCGGTCGGCGCCGTGGGGCACCACGCAGGTCATGCTGTTGACCACGCTCAAGGCCACCAGGCCTTCTTCAGCAAAAGGCTCGACATCCGGCCAAAGCGCCGCGAAGTGATGGGAGTTATGGATCGCCAGCAAGGCAATCCCGGCACTGCGGGCCTTTTCCACCAACAGCGCACGAGCGGCTTGCAGTGCGGGCTGGGCGAAGCCGTTGCCGGCATCCACTCGCACAAATCCGCTGGCCACATCCTCGACCACCGGCACCGCCTTGCCGTTGACCCAGCCACTGGCCAGGGTCGAGACGTAACCGGGGATACGGAATACACCGTGGCTGTGGGCACCGTCGCGCTCGGCGCTGGCGCAGTTCTCGGCCAGCACCTGGGCCACATCGGCCGACGTACCGTGGCGGACAAACACCTGGCGCAGCAGGTCGGTCAATTGCGCATAACTGAGTCGCTCTGATGAAGACTCGACATCCAAAGGCGATGCAGACATCTGAAGCTCCCGTTTAATTATTGGAATGGGCAACAGCGTACAAGAATCGGTCCGTCGATTAGACAGGGTTTGCCCCATGGCTGTCGACAGGGAGCGCCAGACATATCTAGCCCCTCGTGGCGCCAGGCCTGGATAGGTTGCAGGCACGCAACTCTTCAAGGATCAGGATGATGAGCCACACCCCTCTCCCGTATTTTTTCCCCGAAGCCATGCGCGTGGGCTGGAGGGCGCTGGACCGTGAGCGCCAGCTGAACATCGACAGCAGGGACATCGAGTTTCTCGGCAAGGTGTTTTTTGCCAGCGATGCAGGCCGTCGCCAACAGTCGCCGCCAATGATCGCGCAGCGCATCTGGTTGAATAAAAGCACTGCCAATGCCGTCGAACTGGCCGGCAGCTTCATGATGAGTTCAACCAGCGCCTACCCACATGCCTGGCTCTACACCCCGTACGGCGGCCTGGAAAAATTCGACAGCCCCGCCCACTTGCTGACAGCACTGACCGAGCGCTTGAAAACCCCGGACAGCGCCACGCAACTGCTGTACTTCCTGCCCTTGCAGCAACAACCATCGCCGCTACTCGACAACCGACTGGTGCTGACACCGGAGGCCATGCTCGGCGACGTATTGGGTGAACAGGAAAAAACCCTCAGGCGCTATCAGGAGAATAATCGCCAGGCGCTGCTGGCGGCGTTGAAACAGTTGCCCGCCCTCGGCGCCCTGCTTTCAAAACTGCTCGAAAGCGTCTGCCGCCCACTGTTCCCCGGGCTCAGCCCCGGCGAAGCCCACGTGAGTTTTTTCGCCATACAGCCCGTTGGGCACACGGTGCCTCGCTGGCTCGACTCGCTGCAACTCAATGACGCGGTGCTGTTGTACTACCGTGAACAAGCCTGGCCCGCCGGGCAAACCCGGGAGTTCTTCCACCCCAAGCGGCCTGCCGACGCCAAGGCCCGCGACACGCAGCGTTGGGAAACCGCGATCAAACAAGCAGCCGGCCAACTGATCCCGTTCCTGCACAGTGCACTGGAGACGTTCTGGAACAGCGAGATCGCACCGGGCGTGTCGCGTCGGGCCTGGTTCGCCCGGGCCATGGCCGCCAATGCGCAACTGGATCTGCTGTTCAAGCGCCAGCAATCCATCATCAGTCCGGAGCAAAGCCGCGCATTGGCAGCGCTGTACTCTTCCCGGGGTAACGAGGCCCCCCCGAACAGCCAGACGCTGCGCGTCGAGAACGTACAGATCTGGGAGCAGCCGAGCAACGCCGTCGAGCTGGCCAGCACCTTGATGATCGGCAATTCGCAGACCTTTCTCTACACCCCCGAGAAGGGCCTGCAGGTGCTCGGGACCTACGACGACCTGATGGACACCCTCAAGGCCATGGTCAAGGCGCCAGGCTATGAAGACGACCTCTACAACCTGATGTCCCTGGAGGAGCGGGCGCTGTTTGTAGGGTTCAAGACGCCGCAGTTTTCCGGTACTCCCATCGCCGGCAATCTGTTTGAGCAGGTGCTCGAAACCATCATCGGCAAGCAGCAACAGAACCTACGCTACGCGCTAGATCTGTACCGACGCACCCGCGCCGGCATTGACCCTTCCGCCTTGCTCGACTACGCGCTGGATGTGCGGTACATGATCGACAGCCACCTCCCGGGCCTGGATACCGCGGGACGCTGGACGCCTCATTCGGTACTGGCCGACCCGACTCGCCCGGTGTCGCTGGCCGCCGAACGTGCCGCCCTGCTGCAAAAGCAGATGACCGATATCCAGGACACGCTGGCAACCCAGGTGCGAGCGCAACCCACATTGGCCAACACCGTCAATCAGGCGCTCACCGCCGAGTTCAACCGCCGCGGCTTGGCTGGCCACGATCCCGGCAAGATCTACGTCAATCGCTACGCCGCCAGCGCAAGCGCGACACGCGCCACTGCGCCCCTGGAAAGCCAGAGCCTGCGCAGTTACTTTCTTGCGCGCCTGATACACAAGCGCGGGCCGATTCCGCAAACGCCGCACTATGGCCTTTACGCCAGCCAGGGCGATGGGTCTGTTACACCGCTGGGCGGCCTGGACATAGCGCAAGCCAACGCGGCGCTCGATGCCGCACTGGTCAAGTTTCATCACTCCAACATTGCCGATATTCCCCGCGAATACCTGGAACAGCTCAAGGCGCCGATGGCCCATGCCATGGCGGTGGCGATCCAGGGCGAAGCCAGGCTCAGGCGCCTCAACAACAGCCTGGACGCGCGTGATGAGGCGATCGTGCAGACGGTGTTTGATCTTCAATACCCTGATCGCCGCCGGCGCCAGGGCCTGGGTGGATTCATCCCGGATGCCTATGCGTTGACCGTCGAACCCGAGGGCCTGACGCAACGGGTGCCCCTGGCGCATTGCTTGATGCTCACCGAACGCGGCGGCCTGGCCCCGTCCCACTCAGGCCGGGCCGTGCTGTGGACGCCGGCGCGCGGTCTGGAGAGTTTCGCCAACGTCAGCCAATTGCAGACAGAACTGCAACGACGACTGGCCGCGCCGGACCTTCGCAGGCAGCTACTGGCCAATCTCGACCCGCGCTATCTCAAACCGCACCAGGCCTGCGCACTCGGTCAGTTCATGCTGATCAACGGCGCGGTCGCACAGCACTGCCAGCAGTCCTGGATTGATCATTACAGGGCACAACGGGCTCACTGCCTCACCCTGACGCTCTCAGGGGACGCCTTGCTGAAGCGTCTCGGGGGGCTGGAAAAGGCCTTGCCGGCCAACGACCTGGGCCATGCCTCACAAATCGCCCAGACCTTCATGGCACAACAATCACTGCCCGCCTGGCTGGGGATGGCGTCTGTCAGCCAACAGCGTCGCCATGTCGAAATCCTTGAGCAATACCGCCACAGCCTCACGGACGACAAGGATTACCTTGACGATTTCCTGCCGCTGCCAGCGTATCTCGGCAGCAAGCTCATCGACTTGTTGCAGCCCTATGACGTGCGCCCGCAAGACGTCTACATCCTGCCCAAGCTGGTATTGGCCGGCCAGCGGCAGAACCTGGTGGACTACGCCCTCAATCACGTCAGCCAGCAAGCTGCTGCATTCGATGTCGAGTCCACAGCCGCCGGCCTGACACCTGCTGTGGTGCGCCAGATCCTCGCGCGCCTGCCCCTCAAGCAGGACCACCAGGCTTGCCTGGTCGAAAAACTCACCCCGGGCAAGCCGGGCGCAGACGTGCGGGAGCGCCGGTTTATTCGGCAACTGCCCTGGCAACTGTTGCAAAATGCCCACGCGCTGAGGCTGCAGGAACTGTTATCACCCGCGGGCCTGAGCCTGGTCGAACAGGTCCTCGACATGCCGGACGCGCTCGCCCGCGCAGCGGTCGAGGGCGCGACCTCGACAGTGCGTCCGCTGGAGTTGATCGCCACGGCGGGGGCCCGGTCCATCAAGGCCCTTGGGGTCTACTTGATCAGTGCCGTCGAAAGCACTCCGCTGGTGATGTATGCGCCCTATGGGCCGCAACAGGCGTTCCAGGAGTTCGACAACGAGGCGGATTTGATTCGCCGGCTCAACCTGCCCGGCCCCTTGCAGGACTGGGTGATCGGTCGCCTGCCAGAGGCTGAGCAAGCCACGTATAGACACCTCTGGGCCAGCACGGTCGGGGGAACCTCGGAAATCACCCTGGGGGCCAATCCGATCAGGGGCCACGCCCTCAAGCAGTTGTACCGCGACAACATCGGATTGATCTCGAACCTGTTTGAACAGCAATCCCAGGCCAACGGCCGGTCAGCCTGGGACACCCTCAAAGCCTTGTTCAGCAGCGGACTGCAGCACGCGCAGGCGTTGCTGCCGGGCAAGCTGATGGTGCCGTTGGTGATCTGGCAAAGCTACACACTGTTCAAGACCTCTGCCGAAGACTTGCAGCAACACCGCTGGCGCGATGCGCTGCAAAGCTTTATTGGCGGTGTCGCGCAAATGACTTCGATACGCGCATTGATGGATGGACCACCCACCCCTGGCGCCGCTCCACCGCCGCCCGCGCCGACGCAAACCGCCAGAGCCTGGCAAGACATCGATACCACCGCCCAAGCCCGGACCCGGCTACAAGCGTACGAAGCCAATGACATCAGCCTCGATAGCCTGACGGCAGGCAGCTCGGGGGTCTACACAGCGACAGACAATCGGCATTACCTGCCTTGCGCAGGCAAGGTCTATCGAGCCAAACCGGTTGATGGCCATTGGCGGCTTTTCAGTGCACGGTCCAAAGGACCGTTTGTGCGGCAGGATACCGAGCGTAAATGGACCCTGGTTCCAGAGGCCTCGGTTCGCCGTTATGGCCCTGGCTGGAGTTCGATGATGGAACGCCGGGAAGTGAGGACAGAGGTGGACCGGGTGATGAATGTCGAAGCTCGAGGCCTGAGCGAGATTCGGCGTGCTTCGCCCCTCAGGGCCCAGGCAATCGTCGAGGCACTGGACCTGGCAACCTTTTACCTGCACAACTGCCAGCAGAACCTGAAACTGCTCGATCACCAATACCCGCCCGTGACCCGGGTGCATCGCTTCATCAACCGCTTTTTTGGTATCCCGATAGACGCCGACACCGGCCCGGCCAAATTTCCGGCAGTCCTCGCGCAAAAGCTCATGGACACGGTGACCGCCCTCCTCGATGAGGCGCTGGAGCCGACACTCTACTCGCTCAATTCCCGGCGTTTCGTCTCCGGTGCGCATATTGCCGAACCCGAACGGCACTGGGCGTTTACCATTGACGGTGACCCGGATCGTCGCATCTATCTCACCGAAAACTTCTTCAACCCGCCCACAGCCGATTTCGAAGGGCGCCTGATCAATCACTTCGATCAAAGAGCCCATGCCCGCGCGACTACGTTGATTCATGAGTTGACCCATATCGTGAGCAATACCGCCGACGTCGCCTACCTCAATTCCACATCGCCTTTTTCCGACCTGATCGAAGTACAAACTCAAGCCGGACGCGATCTTCGGGACTGGCTGCGCAACGTGCAGGAGAATGCGTACTCGATCACCACGCCAGTGGGGCAGTTGTTCAAATCAGCGGACGCGTGGGGGGCTACCGGGTCTGATCTGGGAACCGACCCGGAAGATGACTACATCAAGCAGCAGATTCTTGCCACGACCGGAGGCGTGGACTTGAGCAATGCGCGGGGAATTTTCAAAACCAACCTGACGCGGCGGTTCAACACACAGATGGATAACGCCGACTCACTGACCTTATTGATCACAACCCTGGGGCGCCAGCTGGACCCCGTGCCTTCGATTGCCGAAGCCACACCGTAACAGACAGGGTGCGGGCCGAACGCCCGCACCCGTCAGTTCATTCAGTCTTTCTGATCGCGCAACACATTGCCCGACTCACCGTCGATGCGGAACTCATAGACCACGCCATCGGCCTTGCGCCCCTCACCTTCCCAGTAGCCATCGTTATCGGCTTCGATCTTGTAGATCTGGACGTAACCAGCCTTGGTCTTGGCGGTCTCGATGGCTTTTTCAATGGTGATCCAGCCTGCGCCCGGTTTGTCCGCCAGGGCGGCGCCAGCACTGAGCAAGGCGGTGGTTGCGACAACGGCGGCTAAGGTTTTCTTAAGCATTTTCGTGCTCCATTAGGAAATGAGTGTTATCTGTCCTGAATTTTTTAGGGCCCTGCAGACGAGAATTAGTTCCAATTGATGTGCATTCGCCATGATGGCTGTTCTCGCCGTCCTGCTGTGGAGGTTAGAATGTCGGAAATCAGGATGAGTTAATGACAGATAAGTCCCTATCAGAAGCCGAATACGACGCCATCACCGATGCCGCTGCGCACTGGTGCATGCGTCTGCACGCCGGCGATTGCACGACGGCGGAGCGTCAGGCCTTCGAGCAATGGCACGATGCGCATCCGCTGCATGCCTTCGAATACGCCGCGATGCTGGAAATCTGGGACGTCGCCGATCACTTGCCCCGCAGCGAGCCGGCCCCCGTCATGGCGCGGCGACAACCTCGCAGCCGTTTGAGGAACTACGCGGTAGCGGCGGCGATATGCCTGGTGGCCTTGCCACTGGCGGCCTTTACCGGCTGGGAAGCGGGCTGGCTGCCCAGTTCGTACAACCATTACGAAGCTGAAAACAGCTTGCGCCAGGTCACCCTTGACGACGGCAGCCAGGTGGAACTGAACCTGGGCACCGAACTGGTCTACAGCAATTTCAAGGATCAGCGTCGGGTTACCCTGAAAAAAGGCGAGGCGTTTTTCAAGGTCAGCCATGACGCGCAACACCCGTTTATCGTCCACGCCGGGGACGGCCAGGTTCGAGTGACCGGCACTCAGTTCAATGTCTGGAAATACGAAGACCATGTACGGGTCATGCTGCTGCAAGGCTCGGTGCTGGTGAGCAGCGACGACGCCCACAGCGGCCTGCGCCTGTCACCCGGGATGCAGGCCAGCTACAACCGGGGCGACGCCAGCCCCCTGGCCCAGCCGATTGCCCCGGGCGACACCGCCCTGGCCTGGCGTGACGGCAAGCTGATCCTCGACAACCTGGCCCTGGCCGACGCGTTGCCGTTGATCAACCGCTACCTGAGCAAACCGGTGATGCTGGCCGACGCCGGCACCGGCGCGATCCGCATTGGTGGCATCTACAACATCAACGAGGTGTCCAACCTCGTCCCCTCCCTGCCCAAGGTCCTGCCGGTCTACCTGACCCAGAACCAGGACGGCAACCCTGTACTCAATTCGATTCCGCGTAAAACCCCAAAGAGCTGAGCCAGGGTCATGGGCCTGCGCCCTCCTCCCGGATGCTGCCTGCGTCAAATCGTCCATTTTTGAAACACTTGCACCGGCTGAGCTGACAGCCGGCTGCGGAGTGCCGGGTTTACGGCGCGCAGTGTTTCATCCCTGAGACACCTGCCAGGCGGGCTGGACAAGGGCCCGCTGTCTCACAGTTGAAACACATCCACTGCCCATTCTTTCCCCCGCGCTCATAACCCCATGTATGTCATCACAAATTCAAAAGCGGCACAGCTCCTGCTCTCTTCCTGACAGCGCTGTTTAGGGTCAGCGCCAAGAATAAGGAATGCCGTCGTGAAGACACTTAATCCAGGCTCGTTGAGCCTTCTGCTGATCAGCTGTGTACTGAGTACCAGCGTGAGTCTTCCGGCGCTCGCGGGTGACGGCACCATCGTGGTGGGTCGCACCGTACAAGGCCACATGGCTGGCCGCTCCTCCTTTGCCCCGGATCGCAACCCCAGCACAGTCAATGCCAACCCCTCCAAACAAGTGTTGAGCGCCACGACCGGCGAACTCAGCGATCTCGACATCGCCGGGGTCAGCAGCGGTTCCAGTATTACCCGCGCCATGATGCCCGGCGGCAACCTTCCCGGCCTGAGTAACAGCCTGGGCGCAAGCACCTCAACCCTGGGGGCTGGCGCATCCGCTGGCCATGGCGGTGGTGGCAGCAGCATGGCTGGGCAGATCAATGGTTCGATCCAGCGGGGCATGGCGCCGCTGAACAACATCGGCAGCATGATGGGGGGCCAGTGATGAATCGCTCCTGGCTCATCATCGCCGCACTGAGTTGCGCATCGGCCATGGCCGACAACAACGCAACGATCAATAACAGCGGCCAGCAATACAGCGGTGTCGCCTCGGTCAACCAGTCTGCCGGCAATCAGCAACAGCAAATCAACAGTCGCGCCATCGTCGTGGGCGGACAAGCCCACGATTCACTGGTGCAGAAACTTGACGGCAAGGTCGATGCGTCCCTGAACGCCAACGCGGCGATCCAGGGTTCCTCTTTCAGCAATGGCAACGGTGTGCTGGGTGTCAACCAGTCGGCCGGGGCCAATACACAGATGATCAATGCCGTGCGGATCAGTATCAATCCGGGTCCGCAAAGCATCGATGACAGCGTTTTGTCGCAGCAGAACACGACGCTGTTAACAGACTCCGGGCTCACCCCCACCACTGGCAGCCGCCAGGTCGTTACCAGCGACCAGGCCTTCACCGGCAGCCGAGGAGTGGTACAGGTGAACCAGAGTGCGGGGGTGGGGAACCGAGTGGCTAACACCCTGGCTATCACTATCAAGTAACAGCTTGATCAGTGTTTGTTCGTTAGACCGTACCAACACTTAACCAACTAATTAGAAGCAAGGAGATACACCATGAAACCTACAATGGCTCTTAAACCACTGGTTTTCGCTCTGACTGCGCTCATGGCTGTTGCTGCACAAGCAGGTGGTAGCGGTGGCGGCTGGCACCCAACCCCAGTGGCTACTGGCACCGTGGCTGCCGTCGTGACTGATACCCAAGTCAGCAAAGACAACAAATTCGACGACACCAAAACCACTAACAACGCCTCAGCCACTGGCTCGCTTAACGGCCATTCCGGCAACCTGGGCGCCAACGCCGCTTCGGGCTCGGGCAACCAGCAGGACAATGCTGCTGCAATCACCAGCAGTGCCGATGATGCTGCTTCGGTATTTGCCGTCGCCGACATCTATCAAGAAAGCCGGAGCAACAAGTTCGACAACAAAGGCACGCAAAACAACGCGTCTCTGAACAACTCGGCCAACAACAGCTCGGGTAACACCGGTGTCAACGTTGCAGCCGGTCAAGGCAACCAACAGAAAAACAACCTGGCTATCGTGACTGCCGACGGCAACAACGTAGCCGCTGCTTCCAACACCGAGCAACAATCGTTGGACAACCACTTCCTCAACGCAGCCGCGACTACCCATGGCTATGGTGGCCAGGCTACCTATGTCAGCAACAACGCCAGCCTGAACAACTCTGGCAACTATGGTTCCGGCAACATCGGGCTCAACGTGTCCGCAGGTTCCGGCAACCAACAAAGCAACACCCTCACACTGGGCAGCGGTTGCACCCAATGTGCAGCAGGCAACGGCGTACGCTTCTGATGCAATGGGGCCTTGGCGACAAGGCCCTTTTCTATTTCCAGTGTCCAACAGGTCAGACGATCATGCGCCTCGTGACGCTCACCCTCTTGTTAATGCTCGCCGGCCCGACCTGGGCAGCGCAAATGGCAATTTCAGCCATGCCCGGCGGTGCCGTGATATTCAAGAAGGTCGAGAGCATTCGTGAGCGCCGCTTCGCCAACCTGGTGGAACAGAAGACCGATTTCAGCTGCGGTGCCGCGGCACTCGCCACCATCCTGCGTCAGGCCTATTGGCTGGACGTCGACGAAGCACACATCATCAAAGGCATGCTGGTCAACGCTGACCAGGACCTGGTACGCACCCAAGGCTTCTCCATGCTGGACATGAAGCGCTACCTCGAAAGTATCGGCATGCGTGCCCGGGGCTACAAGATCGGGCCAGATACCCTGGTCACTGTGAAAATCCCCGTCGTGGTACTGCTGGAAATTCGCGGCTACAAGCACTTCGTGGTCATGCAGCGCGCCGACAAGGACTGGGTCTATATCGGCGACCCGGTGCTGGGGCATAAACGCTATTCGCGTGACGACTTCGTCAAGGGCTGGAACGGCATTGTTTTCGCCGTACTCGGTGAAGGCTACGACAAGACCAACATCCTGCTCGACCCACCCACACCCCTGACGGCGAAAAACAAAATGAATGAGTTCAGGCCCGTGGGTGATGCAGAGCTGATGGACTTCGGTTTTATCCAGAGCGACTTCTTCTAGAAGCGCAATAAGGAGCAGGACGCTCCAGGAGCCAAAGATGAACACCTACCGCTGGCTTACGGTCATGTGCCTGGTAGCCTCAATGCCTGTTTATGCCTCCTCCGGATTTAAACCGATTGAAGTCAAGGATTCGGAACTGGCGGAACTGCGTGGGCGCTATGTGATGCCTGGGCGGATTATCAGCTTTGGCATCGTGATGAGCAGCACCTGGACCAACGCCGTTGGCGACTCCATCACCGGCAAGGCCACCATGCAGATCGACTCGTCCACTATCACCCCCCAATTCTATGTACAAACCACTGGCGGGACGGGCACCGGGACCGGTCAGACTACCGGCACAGGCACCGTGACGGGCGGCGCCGGACTGGGCACCGGCCAGGGTGTGGTCCAAAGCGTGCGCGCTGCGGGCGACGGCAACACGGCGACCAACAACGTCGGCATCAACATCAACGAAAATGGGCTGGCACCGGCCAATCTTGTGCAATCAGGTCAAGTGCTGGTGGCCGGCGGTACAGTCACGGGTACCAGTGGAGCTGGCAACGTCAGCGTCTCAGCCGCCAATGGCGGCCTGCAAATGGCTATCCAAGCCAATCACAACCAAGGTAATAGCGTGCAGCAAATCGGCGGCGGCAATGTGCTACAGGGCACCGTTTTGCAGGGCAACAGCAATTTCGTTAACAACATGACCCAGCTGAACGTGGTCATGGGCAGCAACGGCCTGAGCAATGGTGCACTGAACTGCAACCTGGACCAACTCAAAGGCCTACGCACCCTTGGTTATTGAACTACGCTGTGCCTCGACACTTGCGCATTAGAAAGGGACGGCTTATTCCATGCATCGATCGCTATCGTTACGTGCCGTAATTTGTTTAAGCACGCTCCTGCCCGCATCCATGTTGTATGCCGCGCCGGACACCGACATCGACACATTGAAAAAGGAACTGCTGGAACTCAAGCAACGCTACGAAGTGCAGCAAAAAGCACTGGCGGTGCTGGAACAACGGGTACGCCAGGTTGAAGAACAGCCGGCGACCCCGCCCCCCAAACGCCTGGCCAAATCCCCGGCAGACTTCCAGAAAGGCGGCACCACGGTGGCCGGAAACACCCCCGGCGTCGGTGCGGCTGCCGCCTCGGGCGGTGCAGGCGGCGGCGCATCCTACGGGCAGTCGCTCAAGGACGACTCGGCCCCGGCACAGAGTGTGAGCAACCTGTACAACGAGGCGAGCGGTTTCTTCGGCGACGGAAAATTCAGTTTTGAAACCGGTATTACCTATGCTCGTTACGATGCCCGTCAGTTAACCCTCAACGGCTTTTTGGCGTTGGACTCGATCTTCCTGGGCAATATCAACCTGGACCGGATCAAGGCCGACAACTGGACGCTGGACTTGACGGGGCGCTACAACCTCGACAACCGCTGGCAATTCGATGTGAACGTACCGGTGGTTTATCGTGAATCGACTTATCAATCCGGTGGTGCCAATGGTGGTGCCGGTACGGCGACGTCAGAGGAGTCGGTCAGTCGTGACCCGACGATTGGCGACGTCAACTTCGGCGTGGCCTATAAATTCCTCGACGAAACGGCCAGCCTTCCGGATGCCGTGGTATCGCTGCGAGTCAAGGCGCCTACCGGTAAAGAACCATTTGGTATCAAGTTGGTACGTTCACCCAACAACACCAACCTTTACGTGCCGGAAAACCTGCCCACCGGCAACGGCGTCTGGTCGATTACGCCGGGCATCTCCCTGGTCAAGACTTTCGACCCGGCGGTGCTGTTTGGCTCGCTGTCCTACACCCACAACTTCGAAGACTCATTTGACGACATCAGTTCCACGGTCAATGAAAAAGTCGGCGGTAAAGTGCGTCTGGGAGACAGCTTCCAGATCGGCGTCGGCGTGGCCTTTGCGCTCAACGAGAAGATGAGTATGTCGTTTTCGGTCTCCGACCTGATCCAACGCAAGAGCAAGCTAAAGCCCGATGGCGGCGACTGGCAATCGGTGGTTTCCAGCGACGCCAACGCCGGCTACTTCAACGTCGGCATGACGATTGCGGCAACCGACAACCTGACGATCGTGCCGAACCTGGCCATCGGCATGACGGATGATGCGCCGGACTTCACCTTCAGCCTGAAATTTCCGTACTACTTCTAGACAGAACACTGTAGGAGCGAGCTTGCTCGCAAAAACCCTGAGAGCGACGCGGGGCACCATAAACCCCGCGTTATCGTTAACGAATTTCGCGAACAAGCTCACGCCTACAGACAAGGAAAAGCCCCGCAACGATAAGGGTCGTTGCGGGGCTTTTCGGTTTACCCGCCCTAGCGGATCTGGTGTTTGTGCAGCAACCGGTAGAACGTCGGCCGGGAAACCCCCAGCACACGCGCCGCGACACTCAGGTTGTCGCTGTGCCGGTTGAGCACATCGCACAGTGCCTGGCGTTCGGCACGGTGTTTGTAATCTTCCAGTGTAGCCATCGGCAGCGCGATTGCCTGCTGGCTCTGCAATCCCAGATCAACGGCTTCGATTTGCCGCCCTTCCGCCAGTACCAAGCCACGCCGCACGCGGTTGGCCAACTCCCGCACATTGCCCGGCCAACCGTGCTCGCCCATGGCCACCAGTGCGTCTTCACTGAAGCTGCGGGGACGCCGGCCGGTTTCCTGGCTGTAGAAGTGTGAGAAATGGTTGGCCAGCATCGCCACGTCACCGTGGCGCTCGCGCAACGGCGCGGTGACCACTTGCAGGACGTTGAGCCGGTAATACAAGTCTTCGCGAAAAGTGCCCTTTGCCACCGCGGCTTCCAGGTCGACGTGGGTGGCTGCCAACACGCGTACATCCACCGCAATCGGCTGGCTGCCGCCGACTCGCTCGATCTGTTTTTCCTGGAGAAAACGCAGCAGGTTGGCTTGCAGCTCCATGGGCAAGTCGCCGATTTCATCGAGAAACAAGGTGCCGCCGTGCGCCGCCTCGATCCGCCCCACCTTGCGCTGATGGGCGCCGGTGAAGGCGCCCTTCTCATGGCCGAACAGTTCGGACTGGATCAGGTGTTCGGGAATCGCCCCGCAATTGATCGCCACAAACGGCTTGGCATGGCGCTGGGATTGGCGATGCAAGGTACGCGCGACCAATTCCTTGCCGGTGCCGCTGTCGCCACGGATCAACACCGGGGACTCAGTGGGCGCCAGCTTGGCGAGCAGCTTGCGCAGTTCCCGGATGGGACGGCTGTCCCCCAGCAACTCGTGTTCCGGCTGGCCCGCAGGCGCGTTGTTGCCCTTGCCCCGCAGGCGCGCCATGCCGAAGGCGCGGCCCAGGGTGACCTGCACCCGTGACACATCAAACGGCAAGGTATGGAAGTCGAAGAACCACTCACAGACAAAATCGCCGACATTCTGCAGGCGCAGCACTTCCTGGTTAAGCACCGCAATCCACTCGGTGCCGCTGCGGCTGATCAGTTCCTTGACCGCTTCGGGTCGCTCCAGGTGAAACGGCTGCAGGCGCAACAAACCCACGTCACAGGAGCGCTCACCCACCGACTCGAGGGCGCAGCTGTCCACGTCCCACCCCGCTGCGCGCAAACCGGGCAATAGCCGGTGGCAGTCATCACAGGGATCGACCACAAGCAGGCGGCGCGGGGCAGGTGTAACAACCATGACTATTCCTTGGCGTCAAAATCGTTAAAGTTATTTAAAAACAGCCATTTGCAAAGTCTGTTGGTAACCCTAGCAAGATCTTGACGCGGCCTTTGTACCGATTCGCTATAAGTTGCGAACGAACCGGGTCTTTTGCGTCAGTCGGGTGCGGTCAATTGCCGCGGCGTAACTTTCATGAGGCTTTCAAAATAGCCCCTTACATGACTTTAATCAGGGAAAGTTAAAAAATCTTCTTCTAACATGTGACCCGCACCCGGTGATCGTGCATCAGTACAAGTAACCAGTCGTTAGGCACGCCCAACCAACGGCTTCCACTTGAATGGGCATTTAGAGAGAAGACCCCATGAACGCCCCGCTCCGCATCAACGAAGCTCTTTTGATCGCAGACCGTGCTTTCCAGCCCTTTCAATGTGTGGCCTGGCACGACGGCAACGGCGCCCTGAGCCTGAGCGTCATCGACCGCACCAATACCCGTATCGGTAGCAAGCAGCTGTCTTCCAGCACTTATACCGACCCGGCACAGCTTGAGAACTTGCTGTTGCAGGCCCGTGCCGAACTCGACAAAGATGGCTACCAGTTGCAATCCTGGGCAATGCCCAAGTAACTGAAGCGTGCGTGAGACGGCACCCGAAAGTGTGCCGCCCGGCTGCGCAATATATTGACCCGCACTAACTCAAGTGGACAGTCAGCCATGCAAGTTGCAACTTTGCATAGCTGACTACTTATTAGTGTGGTTACCGATCAATAGGCCGAGAGAATAAACCGCTCGATGGCTTCCGCCGCACCGTCATCGACATTGCTGCCGGTCACGACGCTGGCCTGGCGCTTGACCACCTCTTCTGCCTGGCCCATGGCAATCGACAACCCCGCCACATGAAACATCGCCGGGTCATTGCCGCCATCACCGATGGCTGCGGTCTGTTGCAGTGGCACACCGAGGTGCGCCGCAAGGGTTCTCAATGCTTCACCCTTGTTGGCCTTCATGGCGGTGACATCCAGGAACACCGGCTGCGAACGCGACACCTGGGCCAATCCCTCGACCCTGGGCTGCAACTGCGCCTCAAGCTCGATCAGCAGCTGGGTATTGGTACTGGCCGCAACAATCTTGTCGACCCGATCCAGATACGGCTCGAAGCTCTCCACCACGATCGCCCCATAGCCCAGGCCGTGCTCCTCGCGAACCGCCATCGGTCCGCCGGGATCGCGACGCAGCCAATCGCCGTCGGCAAACAGCCAGACTTCAACGTCCGGCTGCGGCGTAAACAAGGCCAACGCCACCAGCGCCGCTTCTGCCGGCAAGTGATGCGCCACCAGAATACTGCCGTCGGGATTGACCAGCGTGCCGCCGTTGAAGCCGGCAATCGGCACATCGATGCCCAGCGCTTCGACCTGCTGACGCATGGCCTTGGGCGGTCGCCCGCTGGCCAGGCTGAAAAACACCCCGGCCGCGCGCAAGGCGCGAACCGTATCAATGGTGCGCTGGCTGAGGCTGTGATCCGGATGCAGCAACGTGCCGTCCATATCACTCAACACAAAACGGATGGGTTGACTCGGCAAGTCACTCATCCGAGGCTGTGCCAGGTACGGCCATCGCGGGCCAGCAACGCATCAGCCGCCGCCGGGCCGTCCTCACCCGCCTTGTAGGCCTGGATGCCGTCATCCTGCTTCCACGCATCGAGAAAAGGCTGCACTGCACGCCAGCCGTTCTCGATGTTGTCGGCGCGCTGGAACAAGGTCTGGTCGCCGGTCATGCAGTCGTAGATCAGGGTTTCGTAACCTGTCGACGGCTGCATCTCGAAGAAGTCCTTGTAGGCAAACCCCAGCTCCACGTTAGCCATGTCCAGGGTCGGCCCGGGCTTTTTCGCCAGCAGGTCGAACCACATGCCTTCATTCGGCTGGATCTGGATCTTCAGGTACGTCGGCTTGAGTTCATCGACCTCGGTATCACGGAACTGCGCGTAAGGCGCCGGCTTGAAGCAGATGATGATCTCGGTGTCGCGGATGCTCATGCGCTTGCCGGTGCGCAGGTAAAACGGCACACCCACCCAACGCCAGTTGTCGATCAGCACCTTGAGGGCAACGAAGGTCTCGGTGCTGCTGTCGGGCGCAACGTTGGCCTCTTCGCGGTAACCCGGCAGTTGCTTGCCGCCGACCTCACCCGAGGTGTACTGGCCACGCACCGAGTTGGCCCGTGCGTCTTCCAGCGACCAGGGCCGGATGGCCCCGATCACCTTGGCCTTCTCGCCCCGCACTGCGTCGGCGCCAAAGGCAGCCGGCGGTTCCATGGCGACCATCGCCAGCAACTGGAACAGGTGATTGGGCACCATGTCCCGCAGGGTGCCGGTGTGCTCGAAGAAGCTGCCACGGGTTTCCACGCCGACGGTTTCGGCGGCGGTGATTTGTACGTGGTCAATGTAGTGGTTGTTCCAGAACGCCTCGAACAGCACATTGGAAAAACGGCTGATGAGGATGTTCTGGACGGTTTCCTTGCCCAGGTAATGGTCGATGCGATAGATCTGCTTTTCGCTCATCACCTTGAGCAGGCAGGCGTTCAGCGCTTCGGCGGTGGCGAGGTCGGAGCCGAACGGCTTTTCGATCACCACCCGGCGGAACGCCTCCGGGGTTTCTTCCAGCAAGCCGGCCGCGCCGAGGCGCTGCACCACTTCGGCGAAGAAACGCGGCGCAGTGGCGAGGTAAAACACCGCGTTGCCAGTACCGCTGTCGGCAATTTTCTTGCCGATATCGGCGTAGGTGCCGTCATCGAGGAAATCACCCTCGACGTAGCTGATGCCTTTGGCCAACTGTTCCCACAATGCAGGGTCCAGGGCGTTCTCGGCATTGCCCTTGACCTTGCTGGCGGCCTCGGTGCGAATGAAGTCCTCGAGCTTCTTGGCGAAATCGGCGTCGCTGATGGCGTTGTGATCAACGCCGACAATGCGCAAGCCATCGCCCAGCAGCCCGTCGCGGCTGAGGTTGTACAGCGCCGGCATCAGCAGGCGCTTGACCAGGTCACCGTGGGCACCAAACAGAAACAGTGTGGTGGGCGGAGCGGGTTCGGCCTTGGGTTTCTTGCCGTTGGCGGTCATTTTTTGGGAGTCTCCACATGGCCGCCAAAGCCGAAGCGCATGGCAGAAAGCATTTTGTCACCGTAGGTACTTTGCTGGCGCGAGCGGAAGCGTGCGAACAGCGAGTTCGACAGCACCGGAACCGGTACCGATTGTTCCATGGCGGCCTCGATGGTCCAGCGGCCTTCGCCACTGTCGGCGACCGAGCCGGAATACCCGTCGAGCTTCGGATCGGTGGCCAGGGCGTCGGCAGTCAGGTCCAGCAGCCAGGACGACACCACGCTGCCGCGGCGCCAGACTTCGGCGATATCGGCAACATTCAGGTCGAAGCGCTGGTCTTGCGGCAGGTTCTCCGAATTCTTGGTCTTGAGGATATCGAAACCTTCGGCGAAGGCCTGCATCATCCCGTACTCGATGCCGTTGTGGATCATCTTGACGAAGTGCCCGGAACCGGCAGGCCCTGCGTGGATATAGCCGCGCTCGGCACGGCTGTCCGCTGCGGCGGAACGGTCCTTGGTACGCGGGATGGTGCCCAGGCCCGGTGCCAGGCTTTCGAAGATCGGGTCCAGCAGCTTAACGGTCTCGGCGTCGCCGCCGATCATCATGCAGTAGCCACGCTCCAGGCCCCAGACGCCGCCGGAGGTGCCGACGTCGACATAGTGCAGGCCTTTTTCCGACAGGGCCTTGGCCCGACGGATGTCATCCTTATAGAAGGTGTTGCCGCCGTCGATGATCACATCACCGTCTTCCAGCAACTGGCTCAGTTCTTCAATGGTGTTTTCGGTCGGGTCGCCTGCCGGCAGCATCACCCAGATCGCTCGGGGCTTTTGCAGCCCGGCCACCAGGCCTGCCAGGTCAGCAACGCCCGTGGCGCCCTCGCCTGCCAGACCTTTTACGAATGCTTCATTGCGGTCGTAAACCACGGTGGTATGCCCATTGAGCATCAGGCGCCGCGCAATGTTGCCACCCATGCGGCCTAGTCCAATAATCCCCAGTTGCATGTGCTGATGCTCCTTACTACGAATAAATGTGTGTCACAGTTTATAGCGCAATGAGGCTAATGAGGGTTAGTCCAGAGCGGATTGGCATAGTTTCATGACAAAAAGTGGCCATCCTTTCGCCTTCAGTGGGCTAAAAGTCACAACGACCATCAAAAATAAAAAAGTTCCCTTCGTTAAAAAAAGAATTCAGAATTGCCCCGACTGTTGCCGAGAGCCTCGATTCAAGCGCTCTGGCACCGCGATAGACCGGCTATTTGCGAGGTAAGCAATGAGCACTGCACACATGACCCGTCCGCCACAGACCCTCTACGTCACCATTCGCCGCGATGAATTGCGCCAGTTGAAAGACGAGCGCGACCAACTGCAGCAGGAAGTCATGCGTCTGCGCTCGCACCTGCAGGGCCAGCTCAATCAGCCGTCCGGCACCCAGCCCGCACTTTGCTGAACGTGGGCTGAACGAACCGTTCAGGAATAACTCACGAAGTTTTCACATCCCCCTCCCGATACTCCCGCCGAATAGGGCCGCGCTACGTGCGCAGGCCCTCTGTTTGCGTGCGTCCCTGCGCGTTGACACTGAAAATTATCGGGTTGGAGCGCTGGATGGCGATGTTCAAACGCAGCACTACGTCTGCGACAGGTTTTGATTGGGCCGGCCTCGGCTGGATGTTTCTGTTCTTCTGGTATTTCTCGGGCATTACCCAACTGCTGATCCAACTGACCGGCACCTCCGGCTTCAGTGGTTTCCGCCAGGCATTCTTCATGAGCGCCCTGTGGCTGGCGCCGATGCTGTTGTTCCCGCGTCGCGCGCGCCTGGTGGCGGGGTTGATTGGCGTGGTGCTGTGGGCCTGTTCCATGGCCAGCCTGGGTTATTTCTTCATCTACCAGCAGGAATTCTCTCAAAGCGTCATCTTCATCATGTTCGAGTCGAACATCTCTGAAGCCGGCGAATACGCCACCCAATACTTTGCCTGGTGGATCGTGCTGGCGTTCATTGCACACACCGGCATGGCCGTTTTCCTGTGGACCCGCGTACGCCCGGTTTACCTGCCACGTGGCCAGGCCATGCTGGCGGCTGCCGCAATCGTGATTGCCATCGTCGGCTACCCGCTGGTCAAGCAGATCGCCAAGAGCGAGACCATGGAACTGGCCATCGACCGCTTCGAAACCCGTATAGAGCCGGCAGTGCCATGGCAGATGATCGTCGCCTACCGCCGCTACACCGAACAACTGGATAACATGCAAGGCATGCTGACCAGCGCCAGCAAGATCCCGCCCCTGACCAACCTCAAGGACAGCATGGCCGGCCAGCCGTCGACCCTGGTGCTGGTGATCGGCGAGTCCACCAACCGCCAGCGCATGAGCCTGTATGGCTACCCGCGCAACACCACGCCGGAACTGGACAAGCTGCGGGACCAACTGGCGGTGTTCGACAACGTCATTACCCCGCGCCCGTACACCATCGAGGCGCTGCAACAGGTGCTGACCTTCGCCGACGAAGAAAACCCGGACCTGTACCTCAAGACCCCGTCCATCGTCAGCGTGATGAAGCAGGCCGGCTACAAGACCTTCTGGATCACCAACCAGCAGACCATGACCAAGCGCAACACCATGCTCACGACCTTTTCCGAACAGGCCGACGAGCAGGTGTACCTGAACAACAACCGCAACCAGAATGCGCGCCAGTATGACGGCGACGTGCTGGAGCCATTTGCCAAGGCCATGTCCGACACCGCCGAACGCAAATTCATCGTGGTGCACCTGCTGGGTACCCACATGAGCTACCAGTACCGCTACCCGCCGACCTTCGACAAGTTCACCGACCGCCAGGGCGTGCCTGAGGGGGTCAGCGACGCACAGTTGCCGACCTACAACAGCTACGACAATGCGGTGCTGTATAACGATTTCGTGGTGTCGAGCCTGATCAAGGACTACGCCAAGACCGATCCGAACGGTTTCCTGCTGTACCTTTCCGACCACGGCGAAGACGTGTTCGATTCGGCCGGCCACAACACCCTGGGCCGCAACGAAGGCAAGCCGACGGCACCGATGTACACCATTCCGTTCATGGCCTACGCATCACCCAAGTGGCGTGAAAGCCATGACTGGAGTTTTGCCGGTGACTTGCAGCGCCCTTACACCAGCTCGCAGCTGATCCATACCTGGGCCGACATGGCCGGGTTGAGCTTCGACGAACTGGACCACAGCAAGAGCCTGGTCAGTGACAGCTTCAAGCCTCGGCCACGGATGATTGGCGACCCGTATGCACGCCAGCAAAAACCGCTGATTGATTTCAGCCTGATCAAGCCCAAGCCAGACGCCGCCAACGTGGTCGTCAAGTAGCTTGAATCGCCCGGGTTTCATCCGCGCAATGCGGTGAAACCCGATTTAGCTGTAACGTAAAGATAATAATTATTCTCGTTTAGCGCTAAAGTTCCCCGTCTCCTTTCGTCTTTGAGCCAATGGCATTTTTCATAGACGACAAGGAGTTCGCCGCGATGTTCGCGCCTATTACCCGTTCCATGACCTTGACCCTGGGCCTCTTCAGCGTGGTGCTGAGCCCGGACCTGCTGGCCGAAAACGACCCCGACCAGGAATCCCAAGCGCCGGCCAAAGCCCTGGAACTGGGCAGCACCAGCATCACCGCCGAAGGCCTTGGCGCCAACACCGAACACACCGGTGCCTACACCACAGGCTCAATGGGCACCGCCACCCGGCTGAACCTGTCCATCAAGGAAACCCCGCAGTCGGTCTCGGTGATCACCCGCCAGCAGATGGACGACTTCAACCTCAACACCCTGACCGAAGTGATGCGCCAGACCACCGGCGTGGTGGTGCAGCACCTGGACTCCGACCGGGTCGGCTATTCATCGCGCGGCTACGGCATCACCAACTTCCAGATTGACGGCATGCTCAACACCTTCGGCCGCATGAAGTCCGATGCCGACACCATCATCTACGACCGGGTCGAAGTGGTCCGCGGCGCCACCGGCCTGACCACCGGCGCCGGCGACCCCTCGGCCACGGTCAACATGGTGCGCAAACGCCCGACCGCACAGTGGCAGGCCAAGACAGGCGTCAGTGGCGGCTCCCACGACAATTACTACAGCTACCTGGACGTTGGCGGCCCCCTGGCATTTGACGGGCGCCTGCGCGGCCGTACGGTGCTTGCCTACCGGGACAGCCAGTCCTATCGCGACAACTACGCGCTGCAACGGGAAGTCGGCTACGGCATCCTCGAAGGCGACCTGACCGACGACACGGTGCTGGCGGTGGGCTTCGATTACCAGAACAAGCATGTGCAGGGCACCGCGTGGGGCACCTTGCCCTACTGGAACAGCGACGGCAGCAAAGCCAGGCTGCCCCGCTCCGCCAACATCGCGGCCCACTGGAGTTCCTGGCCGCTGAAAGATGAAACCACCTTCGCTACCCTCGACCACCGCCTGGCGGGTGACTGGCACCTGAAGGCCGCCTATACCCACCGTGAAAGCGACACCGACGGCAAGGTCTATTACGGCGGCTCAGGCTTCCCGAATGCCGACCGCAGCGGCATGACCGCCTGGACCAGCCACATGCTCGGCACCTCGAAAATGGACGTGGTCGACTTGAACCTGTCCGGGTCCTATGCCCTGCTGGGTCGTGAGCACGAATTGATGGTGGGTTACGGCGAGTCCGAGCAGCGTGACGCTTCGCCACACCTGCGCAGCGGTACGGTGCCGAAGGACTACACCAGCATCGACGATTGGAAACACATGGGCGGGATCGGCAAATTCCCCGACACCAACACCGGCCTCAAGGGCGAACAAGGCAGCACCCGCCAAAAGGCCGGCTACCTGGCCACCCGCCTGAGCCTGACCAATCGCCTGCATGCGGTATTGGGCAGCCGCTACGGCAGCTGGGAGATCGAGAGCACCACCTACAACTACAACAGGGACACTGACCAGTTCCTCGGTACGTCAAAATCCAGCCAGACCCACAACGATATGTGGACACCCTACGCCGGCCTGCTCTACGACCTGACCCCGGAGTACACCGTCTACGCCAGCTACACCGACATCTTCAACCCGCAGGAAGAACGCAACGCCGGCAAGCAATACCTGGAGCCGGTGGTAGGCAGCAACTATGAAGTGGGTATCAAGGGCAGCCTCCTGGAAGAGCGCCTGAACCTGGCGGCCGCGTACTTCTGGAGCAAACAGGACAACGTCGCGGAACTGGACAGTTTGACCCCACCGGATCCGGAGACCGGTGAGCAGTTCTTCACATCCGGCGGCAAAGGCAACAAGGTTCAGGGTTTCGAGGTAGAGGTGTCCGGAGAGGTGCGCCCCGACTGGAACCTGACCGCCGGATACACCTACACCCACTCCCTGAACGGGGACAAGCAGCGCAATAACACCCACCTGCCGCTGAACCTGCTGCGCGTGTCCACGGCCTACCGCCTGCCCGGCGAATGGCACGCGCTGACGGTCGGCGGCGCGGTGAATTGGCAAAGTGACTTCTACGACTTCGCCTATCGCCCGGTTGGCCGGGACACCAATGGAGCCCTGATCAGGGAGCGCACCCGGATCACCCAGCAGGCCTATACCGTGGTCAACCTGATGTCGCGCTATGAGTTCGATGACCACTTGTCGGCGTCACTTAATATCAACAACCTATTTGATAAAAAATATTACGAGCGCGTCGGCTTCTATAACGGCGTGTATTGGGGAGACCCGCGCTCTATCAGCGTCGCACTGGAATGGAAGCTCTGAATTCATCGCTGCTAAAGATTGGAAGTTAACGAAATCGTTAACTTTCGGTCAGCGCGAGGTTAACCCTTACTTAATATCATTGGCCCACAGTCTCCCCATCCCGCCGCTGATGACAACGCGCGGACCCAACACACTTACTGAGACACTGCCATGAAATTTTCGACTGTTATCCTCGCCGGCCTGATGACCATGACTTCCGTAGCCGCCTTTGCAGAAGGCGGCTCAGAGCGCTCGAAGGAGTTCTACAACAACTTCACCTTCGTTCAGCAACAGACTCACGGTGCTGCCCAGCAAACCGCAATGGCTGACGGCAAGACCGAAAAGCCGGCAACGGCCGACCAAACTACCAACACACCGAACAGCTGATTTACCCGCAATACCTGTGCTATTCCGCTCTGATAGCCAAGGTCAATTTGGCGCCACTTGCTGGCGCCTTTTTTTGCCTTTAATTAAATAAACATTAATTAAAGCGGTTTGCTCCAGAACAACATCCGGCCATGTTGCGGATCAAATACCGAATCATCAAACCCAAACTTTCGATACGCCGACTGCGCCACGGCGTTGCCTTCAAGCACCTCGAGGGTGATCTTGCAGCAACCGCGCTGGCGAGCAATTTCCTCGACCTTTTGCAGCATCTTCTGACTCAGCCCCAGGCCACGGAATTGATCCATCACCACCACGTCGTGCACGTTGACCAGCGGGCGGCAGGCAAAGGTGGAAAACCCTTCAAAGCAGTTCACCAGGCCGGCCGGCGTACCGCCGACAAAGGCCAGCACACTGAACGCGTGGGCGCGCTTGGCCAGCTCTGCCGGCAGTTGCTGCAAGCGGTCGGCCGGCAGGCTGTGGCCACCGCCCATGGGGTCTTCGGCGTAATGATTGAGCACCAGGCCAATGGCCTCGGCGTGTACCGGATTGGTGTAGCTGGCTTGCAGCACCAGGATGTCTGCGCTGTCCATTTCCTTCCTCGTTAACGGTGCGACAGGGACTCGGTCCCCATAAAAGGGCTCGATTGTAAGCGCGGTGCAGGCATTAGATGAAGGAGATTAACTACATTTGCCCGCGTGAAAGCGCGCCAGGCTCGCCAAACCGTGCCAGTTGCATCTCCTGCAGGCGGCTCAGGGTGCGGCGGAATGGAAACTCCAGGTAACCCTCGGTGTAGAGGCTTTCCAGCGGCACCCGGGCCTCGATGTACAGCGGCACCTTGCGGTCGTAGCACTCGTCCACCAGCGCGATAAAACGCCGGACGCTGTCGTCATGCGCCGACAGTTCCGGCAGTTCCCGGTCCCCGGCGTCCACCCGTTCGGCAGCGTCTTCGGTGCCCCGGGCGATTCGTCCCGGGCGCTTTTGCGCGCTGAGGTTGGGCACCTCGCCGAGCAAAATGGCCTTGAACCGATCACACAGCAGCATGAAATCCATCGCCGCCAACGGCTGCTCACACAGGTCGGCGTAGCGACACCACAGCACGGTTTCACTGGACTGCACTGCCACGATGGAGCGGTAGCCGACCGCAACCGGGGCGCTGCTCACTGCCTGCCCGGCGCTTAACTGGCGAAACACCTCGGCCAACGCGTCGGGCTGGTCGACCCAGTAACGCTGCAGTGCGGTGCCCGGGTGCAGACGATGATCCTCCCCGCCATCGACTGCCACCACTCGCATATGCTGTTTGATCGCTTCGATTCCCGGCAGGAAACGATCCCGGTTGAAACCGTCGGCGTACAGCTGGTCCGGTGGCTGGTTGGACGTGCAGACCATCACCACGCCTTCCTCGAACATCACCTGGAACAGCCGTCCGAGGATAATGGCGTCACCAATGTCGTTGACGAACAACTCATCGAAACACAGCACCCGCACTTCCCGGCTCAGTTCGCGGGCCAGGGCCTGCAAGGGATCGTGGGTGCCCGTGAGCTGGAATGAACGCTGGTGCACCCAGCCCATGAAGTGATGAAAATGCTGGCGCCGCGCTGGCACTCCCAGGCTTTGGTAGAACTGGTCCATCAGCCAGGTCTTGCCCCGGCCGACCGGGCCCCACAGGTACACCCCGGTGATGGGCCCATGGCCGTGGTGCAAGGCCTGATGGCAGTCCTGCAGGGCTTGCACCGCCTCACGCTGGGCGTCGTCGGGGACAAAACCCTGTTCGGTGATGGCGTGCTGATAGGCGGCAAGTGGCGAGTCGAAAGTCATGCCCGGCAGTATGCCATGACGGCTACAGGGAAATATCCAATCGGGCAATCTTGCCGTGTTCATTGAGGCGGAAGGTATAGCGCAGCTCCAGCGGGCTGCCGGGAAAGCTGCCGGTGATCAGGTTGCTGACCAGCACCTTGCCCGTGCGGTGCTGCACATTCAGCACCTGGACCCTGGGCTGGTAACGACGCCCCGTGTCTTCCATCCAGCGGGCGATGGCGGCGGTACCGACCCGGTGCTCGCCTTCGTCGAACACGTTGGCATCTTCGGCGAAACAGTCGGCTACCAGCGAGGTGTCGCCGGCATTCGCCGCGGCAATGTAGGTTGCAATCGCCGGGGCCAGTTCAGGGATGGGTTGGGACATGGTGACAGCTCCTTTTTAGTGATTTATGGAGCCATGCTAAAGCAGCGTTGTGTCAGTTCTTGTCAGGAGTGAACGGCCCGGATTCGTTCTGTTCCATCAGCTTGCGCCAGCCCCGCAACCAATCGCTGCGGCGCCCCGGATACCGTTCACCTTGCAGGCGCGCGGCGGCCACTCGGTCGGTGCGGAAGGTGCGATAGGCCCCACGCAATTCACACCACGCGACGATCACCCGCACTTCGTTGAGAAAACCCAGGGCCAGGGGCCAGATCAGGCGCTGGCTGGCGGTCTGGCTGGCATCGGCGTAGTCGATATGCAGTTTGGCCTGGCCGCGAATGGCCTCGCGGAACACATTCAACGGCACGCGATTTTCCGGGTAGCCGAAGCCTGGCGGGCCCGGCAACACCGTCGGATTGCGCAAGGCTTCCTGGGCAGCCGGGTCAAGCACGTCGGCGATCTTTGCAAGCGCATTGGCCGCCGCCTGGCTCAGTACGTCATCACCGCGCTGGTCGACATACCGCAAGCCCAGCACGATGGCTTCGGTCTCGTCGGCATTGAGCATCAGCGGCGGCAGGAACAGGCCCGCACGCAGCACATAGCCCACGCCCGCCTCGCCGTAGATCGGCGCGCCCAACGCGGTCAATTCGGCGATATCGCGGTACAGCGTGCGCTCGGAAATCTCCAGTTCTGCCGCCAGCACGGCGGCCGTCACCGGGCGCTTTTTGCCCCGCAGGACTTGCAACAAGGTCAACAGACGACTGGTACGCGACACGTTGATCATGCTCGAAAAAGAAAGGTGGCGCAGCTTAGCAGACGCCTCCGTCAGAAAGTGTCAGGAGCAGGCACCCTTCCCTTCAGCCGCCAAAAAAGCTCCTTGACGAAATATATGACTCGCATCATATTTAATAGATGTTGCGAAACATTTAAACCAACCATAGCGTCAGGAGTTTCGGTATGCGCAATAAAGTCTTTGGCCGTCGCAGCGGCCTGCGGGTTTCAGAGCTGGCCCTGGGTACCGCCAATTTCGGCACAGGCTGGGGCCACGGCGCCGAGCGCGAAGAGTCCAAGCGAATCTACGACGGCTATCTGGAGTCCGGCGGAAACTTCCTCGATACTGCCAACGGCTACCAGTTCGGCCAATCGGAAGTGCTGCTCGGCGAGTTCATTGCCTCGGAACGCGACCGCTTGGTGATCGCCAGCAAATACACCCTGCGCACCCAGCCTCAAGACGAAGGCACCCTCAAGCTCGGCAACAACCGCAAGAACATGGTGCGCGCCGTCGAAGAAAGCCTGAAACGCTTGAACACCGACCACATCGACCTGTTCTGGGCGCATATCAGCGACAACGTCACGCCGATGGAAGAGATCCTGCGGGGGTTTGATGACCTGGTGCGGGCCGGCAAGATCCACTACGCCGGGCTGTCCAACTTCCCCGCCTGGCGCATTGCCCGCGCCGACCTGCTCGCTGAAGTGCGCGGCTTTGCACCGCTGGTAGCGATCCAGACCGAATACAGCCTGGCCGAACGCACCGCTGACCGCGAGCTGCTGCCCATGGCCGAGGCCCTGGGCCTGGCCGCGACTTTATGGTCACCGCTGGGGGGTGGTTTTCTGACCGGGAAGTACCGCAACAGCCAGGACGATACCCGCGCCAGCAAGCTGGGGATTTTGGTCCACGCTGAAAAAAGCGCACGGGAAACGGCAGTGCTCGACACCCTGCTGGCGGTTGCCGGTGAACTGGACGCCACGCCGACTCACATCGCCATCGCCTGGCTGCGGGAAAAGGCCCGTCGTTCTACCACCGCGCTGATCCCGATCCTGGGGCCGCGTACCCGCGAACAACTGGACGGCACCCTGGGTGCGCTGAATGTGCAACTCTCGGCCGAGCAAGTGGCCCGTCTGGATGCTGCCAGCGCGATACCGCTGGGCGTGCCTCACGAGATGATCGCGGAGCGCTTCCCACGTTATACGGACGATGATGCACAAGACCTGCGCTGGCCGCCGGTTATCTAACACCCGTTGTGGCGAGGGAGCTTGCTCCCGCTGGGCTGCGTAGCGGCCCCAAAATCTTGGGAGCGCTGCGCACTCCAGAGGGAGCAAGCTCCCTCGCCATAGATGCAGTACTCAGCCTCAGTTATGCGAGGCTTTTGCTCACCACTTCAAACACATCGCTGGACAGCTCGCCCGAAGCGCGAATCCGCTCCAGCTCGCCTTTCATCAGCGCCTGCCGCGCGCTGTCGTACTTGCGCCAGCGGGTCAACGGCGCCAATTGCCGCGAAGCAATCTGGGGGTTGAAGCCATTCAACTGGATCACCAGGTCCGCCAGGAACCGATAACCCGAACCATCCGCCGCGTGGAAGTTGATCAGGTTCTGCCCGGCAAACGCGCCCACCAGTGCCCGCACCTTGTTCGGGTTCTTGATGTTGAACGCAGGGTGCTGCATCAACGTCTTGACCCGCTCCAGCGCGCCCGGCAAACCATTGCCCGCCTGCACGCTGAACCACTGGTCCATGACCAGCGGGTTGTCCTTGAAGTTCTCGGCAAACACCGCCAGCGCCTTGGCTTTTTCTTCTTCGAACGGCGAGTTGACCAGCACCGCCAGGGCCGTCAGGCGCTCGGTCATGTTGTCGCACGCGTCGAACTGTTCAAGGGTCGCCGCCAGCACTTCCGGCTTGCCGCTGAGCATCAGGTACGACAGCGCAATGTTCTGCAAGGCGCGACGGGCAAAGTGTTCCGCCTCGGCCACGTACGGGGTTTTCTTCGACAGGTCGCGATTGGCCTGGTAACGCAGCCACAGGCCCTCGAACAGGTTGTCGGCCAACTGCTTGCGAGCAAACTCGCGGGCCGCGTGGATGGCGTCGACATCCGCCACTTCGCTGATTTCGGTCAGGTAGGCTTCGCTCGGCAGCGAGAGCATCTCGGCGACCATCGCCTGGTCCAGGCTTTCGTCGCTCAATACGCTGCGCAGTGCAGTGATCAGGCGTTGATCCAGCACCAGCGCCTTGCCCTGCTGATGTTGGGCGATCAGCTCCTGCAACACCTGCACCGACAGCTGCTGGCCGGCGTCCCAGCGATTGAAACCATCGCTGTCGTGCTGCATCAGGAACATCAGTTGGTCGCGGTTATACGGGAAGCTCAGCTTCACCGGCGCCGAGAAGCCACGCAGCAGCGACGGCAGCGGGTGCTCGGCGATGTCGACAAAGGTGAAGGTCTGTTCGGCTTCGGTCACCGAGATCACGCGGGACGTGGCGCCGGCAGCGGTTTCACCGGCCAGGCGCAAGGCGATGCCCGCGCCCTTCCCGTCCAGCAGGCCCAGCTCAACCGGAATCACGAACGGCAGTTTTTCCACCTTGTCCGGGGTTTCCGGGCAGCTTTGACGGAAGGTCAGGCTGTAGGTTTTAGCCACCGCGTCGTAGGACTCGCTCACCGCCAGACGTGGCGTACCGGCCTGGCTGTACCAGCGCTTGAACTGGGTCAGGTCAGCGCCGTTGGCGTCTTCCATGGCCTTGATGAAGTCATCGCAGGTCACAGCCTGGCCGTCGTGGCGTTCGAAGTACAGGTCGCTGCCTTTGCGGAACCCTTCGGCGCCAAGCAAGGTTTGGATCATACGGACGACTTCCGAGCCCTTTTCGTACACGGTCAGGGTGTAGAAGTTGGAGATCTCGATAAAGCCGTCCGGACGCACGGCGTGGGCCATGGGGCCGGCATCTTCGGCGAACTGGTGAGTGCGCAGATAAGCCACGTCCTGGATGCGCTTGACGGTGGCCGAATTCATGTCGGCAGAGAACTGCGAATCACGGAACACCGTGAAGCCTTCCTTCAGCGACAGCTGGAACCAGTCGCGGCAAGTCACGCGGTTGCCCGACCAGTTGTGGAAGTATTCGTGGGCAACGATCGCCTCGACCCGCTGGTGCGCGGCGTCGGTGGCGGTTTCGGCACGGGCCAGCACGGCGCTGGAGTTGAAGATGTTGAGGCCCTTGTTTTCCATGGCGCCCATGTTGAAGTCGTTGACCGCGACGATCATGAAGATGTCGAGGTCGTACTCACGGCCATAGACTTTCTCGTCCCAGCGCATGGATTTCTTCAGGCTGTTCATGGCGTGCTGGCACTTGTCGATGTTTTCCGGCTCGACATAGATACGCAGCGCCACGGTGCGCTCGGTCATGGTGGTGAAGGTGTCTTCGACACACCACAAATCACCGGCCACCAGTGCAAACAAGTACGCCGGCTTCTTGAACGGATCTTCCCAGGTCGCCCAGTGCCGGCCGTCTTCGCCAGGGCCGGAAGCAATCGGGTTGCCATTGGACAGCAACACCGGGTAGCTGTGCTGCTCGGCGATCACCGTGGTGGTGAACACGCTCATCACGTCCGGGCGGTCGAGGTAATAAGTGATCTTGCGGAAACCTTCGGCCTCGCACTGGGTGCAGAACATGCCGCCGGATTTGTACAGGCCTTCCAGGGCGGTATTGGTTTCCGGGTGGATCTTCACCGTGGTGTCGAGGGTGAAGGTCGCGCTGGTGGGGTGCACGGTCAGGTGGCTGTCGCTCAACTGGTAGTCGGCGTCGGTCAGTTCCTGGTCGGCCAGGTTCACCGACAGCAGCTCCAGCTGCTGCCCGTCCAGCACCAGCGGCGGCAAGCCGGCGCCGCGCTCGGGGTTGCGGCGCATCACCAACTGCGCGTGGACCAGGCTATGGTCCTCGAACAACTCGAAGGTCAGGTGCGTCTCGTCGATCAGGTAGTCCGGCGCCTGATAGTCCTTCAGGTAAATCATCTTCGGCTGTTCGGTGCGCATGTCTGTCGTCCTTCTACTGATGCACGGCGAGCTGGTAGGCCGTGTATTTACGAATATTGATCACGCCGGTATCGAAGATCAGGTATTGGCCCTTGATCCCCATCAGCGTGCCTTCGGCAATCGGGTTCTTGTCCAGGTTGAAGCTGACGATCTTGGTCGGATACTGCTCGATCGGGTAGCGGATTTCGATCGGTTCGATGTCGGTCACCGGTTGGATGGCCTGCAGGCCAAAGCGTTCCTGCAAACCGAGCATGCCTTCGGCACAGCTGGCGAACAGTTCGTCGCGCACCTGCGCAAGGTCGACGGCCTGGGCATCGCCCTTGAGCAGCGCGCGCCAGTTGGTCTTGTCGGCCACCTGGCTGCGGAACAGGTCTTCGACGAAGCCCGACTGCTGGCGCGTGGCAACGCGCATGATCGGCAGCGCCTGGCTGGCGCCCTGGTCGAGCCAGCGGGTCGGCAGCTGGCTGGCGCGGGTGATGCCGACCTTGATCCCCGACGAGTTCGCCAGGTACACCACGTGGTCGGTCATGCAGAATTTTTCACCCCAGGCCGGATCGCGGCAGGTGCCGGCGTCGTAATGGCAGCGCTCGGGGCTCATGATGCACAGGTCGCACTGGGCCAGTTTGGTCATGCACGGGTAGCAGTAACCCTGGCTGAAACTGGTCTTGGTCTTGCGACCGCAATGGGTGCAATGGATCGCACCGAGGTATTCCAGGCGCACGGTAGTGCCGATCAATGGATTGACCGGCACCTCGGTATCGCCCAGGCGAAACGCGTATTGAACGGTCGGCTCACCCAACTGCGCCGACATCTTGCTGACTGCACCACGGCCAATCTCAATCAATGGATGGCATCCGACTTGAACAGGATGTTCGGCACCGGCGCCGACTTCGAGGCGCATTCCTGCGGGCCCATGTAGCCGGTGCGCTGATCTTCCGGCAGGTTCTGCAGTTCCCAGGCGATCACCGCCTGCAACGACAATTCACGCTGCTCGGCGGTGAGCTTGCGGCCATCGGACCATTTGCCGATTTCCACGGCGAGCTTGAGGCTCTCGTAGATGTCCGGGGTGATGTTTTCGATCATTTCGACAAAAGAGGACATAAGACTCTTCCTTAACTAAATAGGAGACATTTTGCGGCGGCTGTACAAGCCACCCAACAAACCGGTCAGGCAACCCATCACCAGGCCACCCACGTGGGCCGCATTGGCGATTTCGCCGAAGCCGATCATCGAGACCAGGCCCGACAGGCACAGCACCAGCCACACCAGCATCATCACCAACACCCCGCGAGGCAGGCGATACGCCGGGTTCGGCGACAACAACTGATAGATCCAGCAATGCCCGAGCAAGCCATACAGCACGCCGGACAACCCGCCAAACAGGCCGGGACCACCAAAATAGTATTGAGCGTAGTTCGACACCAGGCTGAACAGCAGGGTCAGGCCCAGCAGGTTGATACTGCCCTGGCGCAACTCGATGCGTCGCCCCAGTTCCCAGTACCACATGCCATTCATGGCCAGGTGCAGGATGCCGAAGTGGATCAACATCGGCGTGACGAGGCGCCACCACTGTCCCGACGCCAGGCTGTCGGTCAATGGCGTGAAACGGATGTACTCGCCTGCCACGCTGAACGGCAGGAAGGTCAGCCAGCTCATGGCTTGCAGGTTATCCCCCAGCAACGTAACGGCGCCGACGATGATGCTCAGCAGCAACACCAACGCGGTCACCGGGCTGTGGCGAAGCTGCTGGGCAAACCCGGGACGCCTGGTCGACGTCGCCTGCTCGGGAATGTCCAGTTGCTGGTCCGGGTCACCGGCCGGAAAGCGCTGGTACAGGACCTTCACGTCTTCACTGATGGAATCAGGCACCCACAGCACCTGCTCCCCGGCTTCTTCGCTGACGCGATGGGGCACTTGCATGCGTTGCAGAAGCTTGACGAAACCACTCAAATCCACCGCCAGCGGCAGGCGTAATACAGCAACGGTACTCATGAAATAACCTCAGGGCGCTCGACATCGACCCAAACAAATTTACGCGGGTCCAGGCGGGTTTCCTGATCCAGCCGGTACGCCACCAACTTGCCGTACAGCACCGCGCTGTAGTCCAGGCAGGCCAGGTTCGGGCGGATCGGCGCCGGTTTGCCGCTGCGCCAGTAGTGGCCGACGAACAGCAATGGCTCGTCGACGCCGTAGCGCAGCAGGGAATTCTTTTCAGTGGACGACAGCGGCGTGGCTGCCACCGGTTCCGGCAGCGCATCGGGCTGGAACACGATGTCGCCGTAGGTTTTCGGGTCGTCTTCCCAGAACTTGGTGCGGAAGAACGAACGCGTCAGGCCGTCGCCGCCGGTCAGGGTCAGGCCGTCCGGCAGGCGCATGTCGGTGCCGCGCAACAGGCGGTCGAAGGCATTGCTGGCGAAACTGCCGGGCACGGCGGCGGCTTGCAGGAAGTGTTCGTCGATGCAGCCGTCCGGGAAATGCGCGCGCAGGGGCTCGATAAAGCCGTTGTCCCAGCAAGCGTGAACTACGCGGAATCGCCCGGCGTCGACAAACAGCGGCATGTCATAGAACCAGCCGAGGAAATCGTGCCAGTCTGCCGGGTGCTGTTCGAACTGGGTCAGGGTCTCGTGGATCAACCGCGCGTGGCGTGGCGTGTGCTCGCGCACAAACTGCTTGCCGCTGCCCGGGGCGGCGGGCGTGCTCCAGCCCAGCGCGTTGAACTCATGGTTGCCCATGATGCACAGCGCCTGGCCGGCCTCGGTCATGTCGTGGACGATATGCAGCGCCTCGCGAATGCGCGGGCCACGGTCGATGATATCGCCGAGGAACACGGCCATTCGCGACGGATGCCGCCAGGTACCGCCCTGCTTGTGGTAACCCAATCGGTCGAGCAAGTGCTCAAGGGTATGAGCGCAACCGTGCACGTCACCAATCAGGTCGTAGCTACGCGCGGGATCGAGCATCAGTCGCCTCCACCCCCCAAGCGGCTGCCCCAGCCCAGCTTGGTCCGGCACACTTCGTAGTAGTTGTGGTCCAGCGGGTGGATCAACCGCAACTTCTGTGCCTTTTTGCTCACGGTGATGGTGTCACCGGGGGCGCAGGTGAAATGGTTCTGCCCGTCGCAGGAGACTTGCGGGTAGATCTGCATGTCTTTGGACACCACGATTTTCAGCTCACTGTTGCCGTCGACCACGATAGGCCTGCTGGACAACATATGGGGATACATCGGCACGATCACAATGGCATCCAGCTTGGGATGCATGATCGGCCCACCGGCCGACAGCGCGTAGGCCGTGGACCCGGTCGGCGTGGCGACGATCAGGCCGTCGGCCTTCTGGCTGCACACGAACTGGCCGTCGATGTACAACTCGAACTCGATCATCCGCGTCGACTTGCCGGGGTGCAGCACCACATCGTTGAGGGCGTCGCCCTGGCCGATGGCTTCGCCGTGGCGGCGCACTTCGGCTTGCAGCAGGAAGCGGTTTTCCACCAGGTAATGGCCGTCCAGCACCTTGGCCACTTCGACTTCCAGCTCGTCGGGGCGAATATCGGTGAGGAACCCCAGGCTTCCGCGGTTGATCCCCAGCACCGGCACGTTATGCCGCGCCAGCGCCCGGGCGGCGCCCAGCAGGCTGCCGTCGCCGCCTACCACGATCACCATGTCGCAGACTTCACCGAGCATCTTGCGCGACGAGGTCTGCAGGCCATGGCCCGGGAGGATTTCAGCGATGGTGTCTTCGAGGATCACGTGCAGGTGGCGCTCGAGCAGAAACTTTTTCAGTCGGCGGACGGTGTCCAGCACCTGGGTACTGCCCAGGCGACCGATAATGCCGATATTGCGAAATTGCTCCATGGGGCTCCTGCGGGGTTCGGGTTCTGCAAAAAAGAACGATTATGGGCGAAAGCCGGCGTTACACAAAATCCTTTGTCGCCGCAAACCCCAGACGACAACGGTTCTCAGCCCCCTTCCCGGCTGTAAAAGGCTATGCTCGGACCATGACTCTGTTCCCTGATTTGCAGCACCTGCCCCGCCAACTGCGTCACCCCGAGGTGCGCGATCTCGCGTGGGTGATGCTCGCCCCGCCGATGCTCGCGCAAACGCCGTGGCCACAACGCCACCCGCTGACCGGCAGCGACTGGGTGCAGGCCCCGCATTTGCTGGAGCAGTGGCTGCGCCAGCTGGACCAGGACAGCAGTGCCTTGCTGCATTGGCTGAGCCAGGCACGCACCCGCCGGCTGGGGTTGTATTACGAACGGCTGTGGCAATTCGCTGTGCAGCATGCGCCGGGCGTGGAACTGCTGGCGGCCAACCTGCCGATCCGCCAGGCCGGGCATACCCTGGGCGAGCTGGACATGCTGCTGCGCGACCGTGACGGTGTGCATCATCTGGAACTGGCGATCAAACTCTACCTCGGGCCCCAGGACGGTGATGGCCGGGACACCGCGCAATGGCTCGGCCCCGGCTGCCACGACCGGCTCGACCGCAAGCTGGCCCACCTGGCCCAGCACCAACTGCCGATTTCCGCCCGGCCGGAGAGCCGCGAAGTCCTGGCCGCGCTGGATATCCAGACCTTTGATGCCCATCTGTGGCTGGGCGGGTATCTGCTCTACCCATGGCCGGGCATGGCGCAGGCCCCGCAGGGCGCGCATCCGCAACACCTGAATGGCCGTTGGCTGCATCAGCGCGATTGGTCGAGGTTTATCGAGCAAAGCCCGGCAGGACGCTGGCAACCGCTGCCCCGCCACGCATGGCTGGCGCCGGCGCACTACCCGGCGGACGAAGCCTGGGACGCGGCCCGGATGCAACACTGGCTGACCGAGCTGGACCCCATGGCGCCCGCGCAATTGCTGGTGCGCCTGGTGGAAAACAGCGAAGGCGAATGGGAAGAAGCCGAACGGCTGTTTCTGGTGGCGGATCTTTGGCCGAACGTGCCGGCGCTTACAGGTTATCGATATGCCGATAGTCAATCTGTAACCCCATAGCCAGCTGCTTTGAACGGCCCAACCGAATCGGGCCGCGCTCGATGTCCACCAGCAAGCCCGGGCAGTCCAGCGGCGGCAACCCCACCACATCCTTCAGCCGCCCATCGGTGATCACCAGCAGACGCTGCTGTTCCGCCGGATAACGCTTGCGCCGAGCCGCCAACCAGTGCCCCGCTTCGTTCAGCGCTGGCAACAATGGCGTGCCACCGCCTGCACCGAGGCCATCAAGCCAATGACCAAGCCCTTTTGCCGCCTTTAATCCCTGCACCTGCCACTTTGGCGATTGCCCGCTCGCAGTGAGCAACGCCATGCGCGCCCGCTGTCGATAGGCATCGTCGAACAGTTGGGCCAGCAACCCCTTGGCATCACTCAGCGCCTGATGCCGCCGGGTGGAGGCTGACGCATCGACAATCACCAGCCACAGTTCATGGGGCGTACGGCTACGCAGTTGATACAACAAATCTTCGCGGCGTTGCGGCCGCCCGCCGAGCAAGGTGCCCGGCCAGTTGACCGAACCTTCGGCCGCGCTGCGCGCCTGGCCGCGCCGGCCCTTGTTCAGTCGACCCGCCTTGGGCCGTGCATCCGCCCCCGCGTCAGGTTTGGGGCGGATGCCTAGGGCTTTTTTGGCCAGGTGGGCACATCACGGCGAGCACCTATCGGCAAGGCGGGTGCGGGCATGTCGCCCCATTGGCCCTGGCCTTCAGGTGCATCATTGGGCTTGGGTGATTGACCGCCAGCGGGCGGCGTTGCAGGCGGGGATTGCTCCTGACGACGATGGCGCAGGGCAAATTCCGCGACCGCTTCGATATCTTCTTCGCTGATAGCCGTCGCGCCCCGCCAGGCCGCATGGGCACGTGCGCCACGCAGCCAGACCAGGTCGGCGCGCAAGCCATCGACCCCAGCGGCAAAGCAGCGCTCGGTAATCTGCGCCAGCGCCTGGTCATCCAACGGGATGCTATCCAGCAAGGCGCGGGCCCGGGTGCAGCGCTCACGCAACGCGGCCTGCCGGTCGGCCCATTGCCCGCAGAAACCCTGAGGGTCGCTGTCGAAATCCAGGCGGCGACGGATGATCTGCCCGCGTTCGGCCGGCTGGGTGTGCCCGCTCAGCGCCACGTTGAAACCAAACCGGTCGAGCAATTGCGGGCGCAGCTCGCCCTCTTCCGGGTTCATGGTGCCGATCAGTACAAAACGCGCCGAATGCCGGTGGGAAATCCCGTCGCGCTCGATCAGGTTGGTGCCGCTGGCGGCCACGTCCAGCAGCAGGTCCACCAGGTGGTCGGGCAGCAGGTTGACTTCATCGACATAGAGCACGCCGCCGTCGGCCTTGGCCAGCACGCCGGGGGTAAACTGTGCGCGGCCCTCACTGAGTGCCGCGTCCAGATCGAGTGTGCCCACCAGCCGCTCTTCGGTGGCGCCCAACGGCAGCGTGACGAACTGGCCGCTGGCGAGCAAGTCCGCCAGGCCACGGGCCAGGGTGGACTTGGCCATGCCCCGCGGGCCTTCAATCAGCACGCCACCGAGCTTCGGGTCGATGGCCGTCAGGCACAGGGCCAGTTTCAAGTCGTCGGCGCCGACCACGGCGGACAGCGGGAAATGTGGAATGTCGGTCATCAACTGCCTTCTTCTATATCCAACAACAGGTTTTCCAACGCCTCGCGGTACGCCCCAGGCTCCTGCCACATGCCGCGTTGCTGGGCTTCGAGCATGCGTTCGGTCATGTCCCGCAGGGCATCCGGGTTGTGCTGCTGCACAAAGGCGCGGGTGTCCGGGTCCAGCAAGTAGGCATCCGCCAGCAATGCATATTGATGATCGTCGATCAACGCCGTCGTAGCGTCGAACGCGAACAGATTATCCACGGTGGCCGCCATCTCGAACGCGCCTTTGTAGCCGTGGCGCTTCACCCCTTCGATCCACTTCGGGTTGGCCGCCCGGGCACGAATCACCCGGTTCAACTCTTCCTTCAACGTGCGGATCTTCGGCAGGTCCGGCTGACTGTGGTCACCATGATAGCTGGCAGCCTTGTCGCCGCTCAGGGTTTCCACGGCGGCGAGCATGCCGCCCTGGAATTGGTAGTAATCATTGGAGTCGAGCAGGTCATGCTCGCGGTTGTCCTGGTTTTGCAACACCGCCTGCACCTGGCTCAAACGCTGGGCAAACTGTTCGCGGGCGGCGGTGCCTTCGTCGGAGCCGCCATAGGCGTAGCCGCCCCAGTTCAGGTAAACCTCCGCCAGGTCTTCGCGGCTCTGCCACAAGCGCCCATCAATCGCGCCCTGCACGCCGGCACCATAGGCACCGGGCTTGGCACCGAAGATCCGCCAACCAGCCTGCTTCGCCGCCGCGTCCTCGTCCAGGCCCGACAGGCGCAAGGCCTCGCGCTCACTGCGCACCTTGGCTGCCAGCGGGTTCAGGTCATCCGGTTCGTCCAGCGCAGCCACGGCTTGCACCGCCGCATCGAACAGGCGGATCAGGTTGGCGAATGCATCGCGGAAGAACCCCGACACGCGCAAGGTCACATCCACCCGTGGCCGGTCCAGCAGACTGATCGGCAGGATTTCAAAGTCATCCACCCGCTGGCTGCCGGTGGCCCACACCGGGCGCACGCCCATCAGCGCCATGGCCTGGGCGATATCGTCCCCACCGGTGCGCATGGTGGCGGTGCCCCACACCGACAGGCCGAGTTGGCGCAAGTGGTCGCCATGGTCTTGCAGGTGACGCTCAAGGATCAGGTTCGCCGACTGGAAGCCGATGCGCCAGGCAGTGGTGGTGGGCAGGTTGCGCACATCCACCGAGAAAAAGTTACGACCGGTAGGCAACACGTCCAGACGACCCCGGCTCGGCGCGCCGCTGGGCCCGGCCGGGACGAAGCGCCCGTTCAAGGCATCCAGCAACCCGCGCATTTCCGCCGGGCCGCAGGCATCCAGGCGTGGCGCGACGACGATGCGCAAGCTCTCGATCACCGCCTTGACGTCTTCCCAGCCGGGCTCTTCAAGCTGCTCCACGGCACCTTCCAGCGCCTGCTCGATCAAGCGCGCGGCATACAGCTCCAGGCGTTCACGGGTGTCGCCGGCGGTGCGCCACAACTGCGTGTCGATCTTCTGCAACACCACTGGCCGGCGCCCCGTCCACGGCTCGGCCAGGGCGCAGTCCAGCGGATCGAAACCCAGCTCGAAAGCCTTGGCCAATACCCGCAGCAGGCTCGATTGCGGCCCCCGCCCATCGCCACGCGGAATACGCAACAACGCCAGCAAGGTGTCGATGCGCAAGCGGCCCTCGGGTGACTCGCCGAAAATGTGCAGGCCATCGCGAATCTGCGACTCCTTCAAGTCACACAGGTAGGTGTCCAGGCGCGGCAGCCAGATCGCCGCATCGGCGTCGCTGTCGAGGTTTTCGTCCAGGGCCAGTTCCTGGTCGATGCGGGTTTCGCGCACCAGCTTGAGGATGTCCTTTTGCAGCTCGCGGGCACGTCGTGGGTCGAGCAATTGCGCTTCGTAATACTCGTCGGCCAGCAACTCCAGGTCGCGCAACGGCCCGTATGTCTCAGCGCGGGTCAGCGGCGGCATCAGGTGATCGATGATCACCGCCTGGGTGCGGCGCTTGGCCTGGGCGCCCTCGCCCGGGTCGTTGACGATAAACGGGTAGATATTCGGCAGCGGCCCCAGTAGTGCGTCGGGCCAGCAGTTCTCGGAAAGCCCGACGCCCTTGCCCGGCAGCCATTCCAGGTTGCCGTGCTTGCCAACGTGGATCACGCCGTGGGCGCCGTAGGTGTGGCGCAACCAGAAGTAGAACGCCAGGTAACCGTGGGGCGGCACCAGGTCCGGGTCGTGATAGACCGCACTCGCGTCGACCTGGTAACCCCGGGCCGGCTGGATGCCGACGAAGGTCAGGCCCAAACGCAGGCCCGCGATCATCATGCGGCCGTCGCGGAACATCGGATCGCTATGAGGTGTACCCCAGCGTGCCAACACGGCCTGGCGATTGGACTCGGGCAAGCGGTTGAACATCGCCTCGTAGTCATCCAGCGCCAGGCTCTGATGACACGGACGCAAGTCGAGGCTGTCCAGGTCGTTGCTGACGCCGCCCAAGAGCGCCTGGATCAGTGCCGTTCCACTTTCCGGCAGCTCGTCCGGCAGCGGATAACCTTGGATTTTCAGTGCCCGCAGGATATTCAGCGCGGCGGCTGGGGTGTCGAGACCTACGCCGTTGCCGATACGTCCGTCCCGGGTCGGGTAGTTGGCGAGGATCAGCGCGATACGCTTTTCGCCATTCGGCACCCGCGCCAGTTCGACCCAGCGCCGCGCCAGTTCGGCGACAAAGTCCATGCGCTCCGGCTGTGCGCGATAGCACACCACATCCGACTGGCTGCGCTCGCTGCGCCAGGCCAGGTCCTTGAAGCTGATGGGCCGGCTGATGATGCGCCCGTCCAGTTCCGGCAACGCGATGTGCATCGCCAGGTCACGTGGGCCGAGGCCTTGCTCGCTGGCCTGCCAGCCGGGCTCGTTGTCCTGGGCGCAAATCGCCTGGATCACCGGGATATTGCGGCGAAACGGCCGCAGGTGCGGCGCTTCGGGGCTGGACTGGGCAAAACCGGTGGTGTTCAGAATCACCGAGGCGTGCACCTCGTCCAGCAAATCCTCGACCACGGTCAGGCAGCCGGGCTCTTTCAAACTGGCCACCGCCATCGGCAGCGGGTTGAGACCCGCGGCCTGCAAGCGCTGGCAAAAAACATCGATAAAGCCGGTGTTGGCCGCCTGCAAATGGGAGCGGTAGAACAGCACCGCCGCCACGGGAAAATCAGCTTGCCAGTCAGCCTGCCAATCGTTGAGACGGGCATTGGCTTTATGCGGGTGATAAATCGCCGTGCGCGGCAGGGTTTGCGGCTCGCTCCAGGCGTAATCGCGGCCAAGGTAGCTGGCGGCCAGGCAACGATAGAAATCCAGCGCATTCCCCAAACCACCCTGGCGCAGGAAGTGCCAGAGCCGGTCACGTTCCTCGGCGCCCACGGTGCTGAGGCCACTGAGTTCCGGGTCCGGGCGATCATCCCCCGGCACCAGGATCAGCTGCACGCCGCGCTCGGCCAACTCCACCAGGCGCTCGATACCGTAGCGCCAATAACCGATGCCGCCGTGCAGCGAAATCAGGATGACCTTGGCGTGGCGCAGCACCTCATCCACATACAGGTCGACCGAAGCATGGTTCTGCACCTGCATCGGGTTGGCCAGGCGCAGGCTCGGGTAATCATCGGGCAACTGCTGGGCCGCTTCGGCCAGCAGCGCCAGGCTGGAATCACCGCTGCACAGGATCACCAGTTCGGCGGGGGTTTGCCCAAGGTCGGCGATGTTGTCATCCGAAACGAAACCGCCGGGCTGGGTCCTGAGCAGATGCATGGTTTAAACGCTGAGGGCAGCGCGCAGTTGCGCTTCGAGCAAGGCGGCGTCGAGTTCCTGGCCGATCAGCACCAGGTGCGTGGCGCGCGGCTCATCGGCGCGCCAGGCGCGGTCGAAGTGCTTGTCGAAACGCGTGCCCACGCCCTGGATCAGCAGGCGCATCGGTTTGTTCGGGATCGCCGCGAAGCCCTTGACCCGCAGGATGCCATGCTTGACCACCAGTTGGGTCAGGGCGTCCAGAAGCAGGCTTTCGTCGGCCTGGGGCAGTTCGATGGAGATAGAGTCGAAGGCATCGTGGTCGTGGTCGTCTTCACCTTCGTGGTGATGATCGTGATGGCTGTGGCGGCCATCGATGTGTTCTTCCGAGCCCGCGCCCAGGCCGATCAATACGTCCAGCGGCAGGCGACCGCTGCTGGCTTCGATGATTTTTACCGCCGGCGGCAGTTCTTCAGCGACTTCCAGGCGCACACGGGCCAGGTCTTCAGGGCTGATCAGGTCGGACTTGTTGAGGATCACCAGGTCGGCGCTGGCCAGTTGGTCGGCGAACAGCTCGTGCAGCGGCGATTCGTGGTCCAGGTTCGGGTCGAGTTTGCGCTGGGCGTCAACCTGGTCCGGGAAGGCGGCGAAAGTACCGGCGGCCACGGCCGGGCTGTCGACCACGGTGATCACGGCGTCAACGGTGCAGGCGCTGCGGATTTCCGGCCACTGGAATGCCTGGACCAAGGGTTTTGGCAGGGCCAGCCCCGAGGTTTCGATGAGGATATGGTCGAGGTCGCCGCGACGGGCCACCAGTTCGCGCATCACCGGGAAGAACTCTTCCTGGACCGTGCAGCACAGGCAGCCATTGGCCAATTCGTAGACGCGGCCGTTGGCTTCTTCCTCGGTACAGCCGATGGAGCATTGCTTGAGGATTTCACCGTCAATGCCCAGCTCGCCGAACTCGTTGACGATCACCGCGATGCGGCGCCCCTGGGCGTTATCCAGCATGTGGCGCAGCAAGGTGGTCTTGCCCGAGCCGAGGAAGCCGGTAACGATGGTGACGGGGAGTTTGGCCAGTGTTTTCATCGGATGCCCTTTGGGGCGGGCATACGGGACGAGTGGCCCTGCGCAGATGCGCAGAAGCAGAATTCGCCACCGGATCACCCCGCCCGGTTGAAGTAGAAAATCGGTTGCGAGGCAGGTCTCCTGGCTTGGGGCTTGCCGGCGGTGATGCCGGCGCTGGCTGCGCCTTCCCGCCTTGTTCAGGCAGTGGCGTGGCAGTCAGATAAACCCTTTACAGTTGCGGGGGCAGCCGCGGCATTGACCGCGTTCCCTTCTTAGCTTCGGCCTGGGCCGAAGAACCTCGAAGGTGCAAGGCTACGCAGTGCGCGGGGACGGGTCAATGTCCGAGCGTTTGGCACTAAGCAGCGCCAGGCGCTCCAGCATGCCTTCGCTCGCCGCCGGCCCGGCCTGGACGCTGCATTGCTCGACGGACACGCGTGCACCGTCGGCGTCCACCACCGCCACTTCCACCGGGCGCCGGGTTTTCCGGTCGACCAATTGCAGACTTTCACCTTCGTTGGCGAAATGGCGGTTGCCCCAGCCGATGAACGCCATGATCACCACCCGGAAATCCTCGCCAACCGGCGTCGGTACGTACTCGAAACGGGGCGGCCGCTCGCTGTATTGCCGGCGCTCCAGCAGCCCCGCTTCCACCAGGCTGTTGAGCCGGCGGGTGAGCATATTCGGAGCGATTTCCAGGCTCTGGGAAAACTCGTCAAAACGCCGCAACCCTTGCAGCGCGTCGCGCATGATCAGGATGCTCCACCACTCGCCTACCCGTTCCACTCCACGGGCTACCGGGCATTCGGCATTCACCAGCGACTTACGTTGCATTGCAGTTCCTCTGTGGGGCGGCTACGGAAATTTCAGCTATCGGATGTTACTTTCATAATGATAGTTTCGTCCATGCATTGCTACCAACCTGAAATTTGCGGAGCTAAGCGATCATGAGTAAGCGAATTGTTGTGACCGGCATGGGTGCAGTGACACCGCTGGCAACCGGCGTGGAACAGACCTGGAAGCGCCTGCTGGCCGGTGAATCCGGGATTCGCAGGCTACCCGAGGCATTGATCGGCGACCTGGCAATCAGCATCGGCGGCCAAGTGTTGGACCGCATCCAGGACCCTGAAGCCGGCTTTGACCCGGACACTGTCATCCCGGCCAAGGAACAACGCAAGATGGACCGGTTCATCGTGTTTGCCCTGGCCGCCGCGCAAGAGGCCCTGGCCCAGGCTGGCTGGAGTCCGCAGACGCCATCGCAGCAGGAACGTACCGCGACAATCATCGCCTCCGGCGTGGGTGGTTTTCCCGCGATTGCCGAGGCCGTTCGTACGGCTGACAGCAAAGGGCCTCGCCGCCTGTCGCCGTTCACGATCCCGTCATTCCTCGGCAACATGGCGGCCGGGCACGTGTCGATCCAGCATCAACTGAAAGGTCCGCTGGGCTCCCCCGTCACTGCCTGCGCCGCCGGCGTACAGGCGATTGGTGATGCTGCGCGAATGATCCGTGCCGGCGAAATCGACATCGCCGTGTGTGGCGGCGCCGAAGCCTGCATCCACCGGGTCAGCCTCGGCGGTTTCGCGGCGGCGCGTGCGCTGTCGAGCGATTACAACGACACGCCGGCATTGGCCTCCCGCCCGTTCGATCAAGGCCGCGACGGGTTTGTGATGGGCGAAGGTGCCGGACTGTTGGTGATCGAGGAACTGGAGCATGCATTGGCTCGCGGGGCGACGCCTATTGCAGAACTGGTGGGCTACGGCACCAGCGCCGACGCCTATCACATGACATCGGGCCCGGAAGATGGCTCGGGTGCACGCAGGGCAATGGAACTGGCGATCGCGCAGGCAGGGATCAGCGCCGCACAGATCCAGCATTTGAACGCCCATGCCACGTCGACCCCCGTAGGCGACAACGGCGAACTGGCAGCGATCAATACGCTGTTCGGTGCAACTGCCAGCGTCGCGATCAGCGCCACCAAGTCGGCGACCGGCCATCTGTTGGGCGCCGCGGGCGGGATCGAGGCGATCTTCACCGTGCTCGCCCTGCGCGACCAGATTGCCCCGGCGACCCTCAACCTGGATAACCCGGACCCCGCCGCCGATGGGCTGGATATGGTCCGGGGCCAAGCTCGGTCGTTGCCGATTGAATACGCGATTTCCAATGGGTTTGGATTCGGCGGCGTGAATGCCAGCGTGCTGTTCAAACGCTGGCAATAACCCGGCGATTTGACGCCCATCGCCCGCCCATGCTCTCCTACACATCTTGTTTCGGGTGCCCTTCACAGGGTGAAACGGGAAACCGGTGAGTCATGTTCCTTTACTCAAGGGCGTGACGAGTCCGGTGCTGCCCCCGCAACGGTAAGCGAGTGAAGCATCAAAACCACTGTGCCGCTACGGCATGGGAAGGTGATGCTTTCAAGGCCCAGGCCCCTCGCAAGCCCGGAGACCGGCCCGAAAAAATCAGATAACAAACCCGCGGTGGGCGGGCGCTGTTCAGAACCCTGCGTGCCTGGCTCGCGGGGTTTTCATGCGCTCGTGTCACCCTGAAACCCTGAAGGGACGCGCCATGTCGATCATCAGCAGCACCGCCTCTACCGCCAGCACCACCGCCACCCTGAGCCAACGCCTGACTGCCGCCATCGGCGCGTCGATCCTCGGCGCGTGCCTGGTGTATTTCGCCGGTTTCTCGCACATCGAAGCGGTGCACAACGCCGCCCACGATACCCGCCACAGCGCTGCGTTCCCGTGCCACTGAGACCTGCCGACATGATCAAGCGTATTGCCCAAACCGCAGGTTTCACCGGCCTCCTGGCCGCCTTGCTGCTGACCTTGCTGCAAAGCTTCTGGGTTGCCCCGCTGATCCTGCAGGCGGAAACCTTCGAAAACGCCCCGGCCGCGACCGAAGTGCATGAACATGCCGAAGCCACGGCCCACACCCACGACGCTGAAGCCTGGGAGCCGGAAGATGGCTGGCAGCGTGTGCTGTCGACTACGGGCGGTAACCTGGTGGTCGCCGTAGGTTTTGCCCTGATGCTTGCCGGCCTGTACACCCTGCGTGCACCGACCCGTACGGCCCAAGGCCTGCTATGGGGCCTGGCCGGTTACGCCACCTTTGTGTTGGCGCCGACCCTGGGCTTGCCGCCTGAATTGCCGGGGACTGCGGCGGCAGACCTGGCGCAACGGCAAATCTGGTGGATCGGCACTGCCGCCTCTACCGCTGCCGGTATCGCGCTGATCGTGTTCGGTCGTAACTGGCTGCTGAAAATCCTGGGCGTGGCGATCCTGGCTGTGCCCCATGTGATTGGCGCACCACAGCCGGAAGTCCACTCGATGTTGGCACCGGAGGCTCTGGAAGCTCAATTCAAGATCGCCTCGCAGTTGACCAACGTTGCCTTCTGGCTGGCGCTGGGCTTGATCAGTGCCTGGCTGTTTCGCCGTAACCGTGATGGTCAGTATTCGGCATGATCCTGGCGGTTGGCCTGGGGTGTCAGCGGGGTTGTTCTGTCGACATCCTGCGTGAACTGTTCAACGCCGCCCTCGCCGAGGGTGGCATTGAGCGTCAGCGCATCACTGCGTTGGCCAGTCTTGATCGCAAGCGGGATGAGCCGGGGTTGCTGGTACTGGCTCAGGTTCTGGATTTGCCTTTGTTGTTTTTCAGTGCGGCGCAATTGGCGCCCTATGAAGATCGACTGAGCCATAAGTCCGAGACGGTTTTTGCTCATACCGGCTGCTACGGCATCGCGGAAAGTGCCGCCCTGGCCCTGGCAGAACAGCTATCCCAAGGCCCTGCCACCCTGCTGATCACCCGCAAAAAAACCGCCCAGGCCACCTTTGCATTGGCTTGCGCCGGCTGAATTCCCGATAATCGTCAGCTTTGATCATGAGCAATCTTCATCTGAAGGGGTGCTCGCGTGCTTTTTTTCACAGGAATGAATCCATGACTGTCTTTTTCATCGGCGCAGGCCCAGGCGATCCGGAATTGATCACGGTCAAGGGGCAGCGGCTGATTCGCAGTTGCCCGGTGATTATCTATGCCGGCTCGCTGGTACCGGCGGCGGTGCTTGAGGGGCATCAGGCTGAGCTGGTGGTCAACAGTGCGGAGCTGCATCTGGAGCAGATCATCGAGCTGATCAAGACGGCCCATGAGAAAGGCCAGGATGTGGCGCGGGTGCATTCCGGGGATCCGAGTTTGTACGGGGCGATTGGGGAACAGATTCGGCTTTTGCGGGAGCTTGGGATTGGGTTTCAGATCATTCCCGGGGTGACGGCGGTGGCGGCGTGTGCGGCGTTGTTGGAAGCTGAGCTGACGTTGCCGGACATTGCGCAGAGTGTGATTTTGACGCGGTATGCGGATAAGACGGCGATGCCTGAGGGTGAGGTGTTCAGTAGCCTGGCGCAGCATGGGACGACTATGGCGATTCACCTGGGGGTGAATCATCTGGAGAAGATCGTGGCTGAGTTGGTGCCTCACTATGGGGAGGATTGTCCGATTGCGGTGGTGCATCGGGCGACCTGGCCGGATCAGGATTGGGCCATTGGTACGCTGGCGGATATTACCGGGAAGGTGGCAGCCAAGGGGTTTCGGCGTACGGCGTTGATTCTGGTGGGTCGGGTTTTGGCCAGTGACAGTTTTGGTGAGTCGTCGTTGTATCGCGCGGGGCATGCGCATTTGTATCGGCCCTGAGGGGGATGGGGTACATATCCGTTATTTAGGTAACGGCGGCTTATGGTTCCGCTCTTACAGCGGCTCACTCCCGACCGGCTTGAGTGTTTAAGAGCAAAATCAAAATCTAAAGCGGGCACGGTCAAATGTGGGAGCTGGCTTGCCTGCGATAGCATCAACTGGGTGTACCTGATACACCGAGGTGTCTGCATCGCAGGCAAGCCAGCTCCCACAGAAAAGCAGCTCTGTTTTCGCTCTGGTCTTTGCTTTTGCTTTTAACACTCAAGCCGGCCGGGAGGCCGCTGTGCTCTGCTTTTGATCTGTTTTTGATCTTGATCTGCGGGCCCCGTTAACCACGATGGCCGCAAGCAGGCACGGTGGAGCGGGTAAATCGGCAAGGATGCCGATTTAGCCGCGCCGGGCCATGGATGGCCCGTCGCGGCGGCCCGCGGAACCGGGCCGGAGTGCGGGCATGCCGAGCCTAGGCGAGGCACCGAGTGGTGGGGCAAAGACCTTTTGGTTACTTTTGGGGCGTTTGCCAAAAGTGACCCGCTGTAAGAGCGGAACCATAAGCGGCCGTTACCGCAGCAACGGATATGTACACAACATACCTAACCCAAAACCTCACAACCCTAACGCAACCCACTGAATCCAAACCATAAAAAAACGGCGCTCACGGGGCGCCGCTTTTCACATCCGCAGCGAACACCCTTTAGTAGTAGGCGTTTTCTTTCTGCGTATGGTCAGTCACATCCCGCACACCCTTGAGCTCCGGAACCCGCTCAAGCAGCGTACGCTCAATACCCTCACGCAAGGTCACGTCCGCCTGGCCACAGCCCTGGCAACCGCCACCAAACTTCAACACAGCAATACCATCATCAACCACGTCAATCAGACTCACCTGGCCACCGTGGCTGGCCAACCCAGGGTTGATCTCGGTCTGCAGGTAATAGTTGATGCGCTCGTTAATCGGGCTATCCGCATTAACATTCGGCACCTTGGCGTTCGGCGCCTTGATGGTCAGTTGGCCGCCCATGCGATCCGTGGCGTAATCAACCACCGCATCGTCAAGGAACGCTTCACTGAACGCATCGATATACGCGGTGAAGCTTTTCAGCCCCAACGCCGTATCTTCAGGTTTTTCTTCTCCCGGCTTGCAGTAGGCAATGCACGTCTCAGCGTACTGGGTGCCGGGCTGGGTGATAAAGACGCGGATGCCAATGCCCGGGGTGTTCTGCTTCGACAGCAGATCAGCCAGGTAATCGTGGGCGGCGTCGGTAATGGTTATGGCGGTCATGGAAACTCCTCGCAGGCTTGCCGGCAGTTTACGCCAAATTATTACCGAGGTACAAAGTCCTAGTATTTTTGTCGGGAAAGAACCAACCGTTCGTCGCCATCGAACCAGCCTTTGAGCCGACGATAACTGCCCTTTTCCAGCCAGTGGTAGCTGGCCAGCGACCCAAGGGCGATCAGCACCACGCATACGCCGAGCATCACGTAGGCGTTAACCCCATAACGCTGGGCGACAAAACCACCGGCCGACAGCACCAGCACGTGCATCAGATAGACCGAGTAGGAACAATCCCCCATCACCTTGAGCAGTCGGCTGCGCTCGAAATAGCGTTCCATCGAGATACAGGCCACCACCAGCACCGCACTCGGCAAGCCCCAGGTCAGGGCCCGAGGTGATGCCGGCCAGTGATAGATCGCCAACAATGCCCCCGCAATCCCCAACAATGGAAGCCACAGCCCGGGGCGAATCCAGCCCTTGCGATACAGCATGCCGATGCCAATTCCCAGCAAGAACTCGTACACGATGTCCGAACGATAGAATTCGCTGATCCAGCCGAAAGAAGTCCACGCCTGGCACACCGCGAACAACAACGCGCCCACCACCAGCACCCGCCACTGCCGGCGAAACAGCAACGCCCACGCAAACAGCACGTAGAAGAGCATCTCGTAGTTCAGGGTCCAGCCGACATTCAAGGTCGGGTACACCCCATAACCACCGGGATTTTCCGAAGGTATGAACAGCAAGGACATCAACACATGGGCCGCATCGACGCTCTGGTCCGGCAACACCGGTCGCGCAAATACCACCAGCAGCGCCATCAACAGCGTGTAGAACCAGTAGGCCGGGACGATTCGCAGCAGGCGATACAGCAGGAATCGCCAGGGCGGCAGCTGTTTGTTCTCGGTGGAGAGGAAGATCACCAGGCCGCTGATCACAAAAAACATATCCACGCCCGCCGCACCTTTGTCGACAAACAGGTGGCCCAGCGCCGAATCGGCCTTAAAGCCAAAGAAAATCTGCATGAAGTGATGACCCACCACGGTCCAGGCCGCCAGGGCGCGCAGTGCCTGTACTGAAATCAACATCGTCGACCCACTCTCCCAACCCTCGACACCGGTTATTCAGGTGCCTATGGCTTGGGACAGCCGTCGACGGTCAAAGGTCGATCAAAGATTCTCGTAGCGGTTCATGTCCAGCACGCCCTCTTCCACCGGCGTGGTTTCGCGGATGTACTGCGACAGGTCGTGGAAGTACTGCCAGAACTGCGGGTGACTGCGGCGGATGCCCCAGCGGTCGACAATCTTCTCGAAGCGATTGGCGTCCTTGGCATTCTCCATGGCAGCGACAAACTCCGGCACCTGCTGCGCCGGAATGTTGAACATGAAGTTCGGGTAGCTGCTCAGCACGCCGGGATAAATGGTCACGGTGTCCAGGCCCGGCTGATAGCGATAAGCCTCACCGAGCATAAAGGCCACGTTGCTGTGGGCGCGGTTGCGCAACAGGCTGTACATCTCACGTTTGCCGCTGCGGGTTTCGATGCGCAGCATGGTCGCTTCCGGCAACAGGTCGATCACCTTGAGCCCCGCCGCCGGGCGGTTGGTCAGGCGGCTCAGGGCCTGTTCGGCGTCCTGCAACGCAGGGTCAATGCCCGGACGCGAGCAATAGGCGCTGACGCAACGGTTGATCGGGTCCGGGCTGGCGTTCAGGTCGCCGTAACGGGCCAGCAACTGGTTGGCGAAGTCGCGCTTGGGGTCCTTTTCATCGAGCTTGAGGCCCGTGGGCTTGCCATCGTCGATGGCTTCATAGTCCAGCCACAGCTTGACCTTGCCGCTGTTCTGGTACCAATCGTCAAGGAAGTCATCCCGCGAGTCCGCCGGCATCAGGCGCAGGAAGTTCTGCTCGGCACCGTTGCGAATCAGGTCGAAATACAGGCGCGTCTGAGCCTGATGGGAAACGTTGCCGAACACATCGAAATTCACCGCCAACTGATAGTAGGTGCGCTCCAGCAGCGGATAGTCGAACAGCCACAGGGTTTGCGGCACTTCACCAATCAAGCCCTTGGTCACCGAGGCGCTGTCGAAGTGACGGAAGATGCTCAACAAGGCGTTGTCGTTGCCCGCCCACAGGCTCGACCAGCTCGGCGGCGGCAGGTCGGCATAGCTGTCCCGGCGCAACGCTTCGTACTCGTTGCGCTTGTCGCGGTATTTGAGCCAGAGGCTCAGCACGCTGCCCACATCGTCAATCTGCCCCGGCATCGCCAGCAACGGCGTGGCCTGGCCGCGGTAGCGGGCATCGGTGATATACAGGTCGTGGTCGGGGTCCTGGAACAGGGTCCAGAAGTTGTCGCGGATCACGTCCGTGGCGATCTGGCCCCGGCATACCGGCCCGCGAATGAAGGTGCGCACGAAGTATTCGGCGTTATCCAGCATGAACTGGTAGCGCGCCTTGGCCGGAATCGCCTCGAAGGTCTCGAACGGGTTTGCGCGCCGGCCCGGCCCGTAGCCCGGCAAGGCTTGCACCTGCCAGTCATCGGTATAGAACAGCGACTTGATCCGGGCCATCTTCTCGGCGCTGAACGGATAGGTGATGTGAGTCTTATGCACGATCACCCCCTGCACCGGCCACAGGCGGTAGTACACCTGGGTGCCCGGGTCGTCGTTGGGGCGGCGGGTGTTGATCAGGTCGATCGGCTGCCCGCTCGGGGTGCGCGAGCGTACCCACTGGAAGAAATGCCCCGGCTCGCCGCCTTCAAAGTAGATGTGGGCAAGGAACAGGTGCTCGAACAACCAGCGCGCCACCAGGCTTTCCCGGGCCCCGGGCTGGTTGAACAGGTTTTCCCATTGCTGCACTTGCAAGGCTTCCTTGGCACTCGGGGCCAGGCCTTGTTCGTCGACCGGTGCGCCGGAGGCCAGCCAGCGTTGCAGGGTCTGGTACTGCTGGTCGGTCAGTCCGGTAACGGCCAGGGGCATGCCTTCCTTCGGGTGGTTACCTGCGTAGGCGTTGAACTCCCCCGGCATCGGGCAGGTGTTTTCGCGGCTCAGGCCCAGCACGATGTCGTCGGGCAGCTTGGCGTTGGGCGCAAGCGGCGCGTTATGCCCCAGCTCCAGCATGCGCGCCATCAGTGCGGCCTGGCTGCCCTGGGCGTCGAGTACCGAGTAGAAATCCTTTTGCTGCCAGGCGGCTTTGCCGAAGGCGTCATAGAACAAACGGGTGGGCTGGCTGGCCTGGCTGCGCTCGCCGTCGTACACCGGCACCTTGGTCGCGCCACGTGCGGCGCCTTCGGCACTGCCCAGGTTGAGCTGGCAGGCCGAGTCGTAGCAGGCGTGGCAGGCCACGCATTTCTCGGTGAAGATCGGCTGGATGTCACGGGTATAAGAGATCGCCGGGGCGGGACCTTCTGCCTGTGCGGTAAGGGCGAACAGCGCAAACGCGGCGCTGACGATGAGGCGAAGTGACATGTTTCCGGTCCCGATTCAATGCGTGCAGTGAAAAACCCGTCGATTCTACCGATGTAACGCCCCCGCCAACATGAGCGATATTCATGCAAACCCAGCACATGCTCTAAAAGCGCACAGGTTTGTTATGATCTTCGCCCTCCGTAATACCTGACCAGAGTAGTCCCATGCCCGATCGTAGCGCTCGTCTGCAAGCCCTCCACCAAGCCCTCAAGGAACGCATCCTGATCCTCGACGGCGGCATGGGCACGATGATCCAGAGCTATAAACTGGAAGAGCAGGACTACCGTGGCAAACGCTTCGCCGACTGGCCGAGCGACGTCAAGGGCAATAACGACCTGCTGGTGATCACCCGCCCGGACGTGATCGGCGGCATCGAAAAAGCCTACCTGGATGCCGGCGCAGACATCCTGGAAACCAACACCTTCAACGCCACACGCATTTCCATGGCCGACTACGGCATGGAAGACCTCGCCTACGAATTAAACGTAGAAGGCGCGCGCCTGGCGCGCAAGATCGCCGACGCCAAGACCCTGGAAAACCCGGCCAAGCCGCGCTTCGTCGCCGGCGTGCTCGGCCCGACCAGCCGTACCTGCTCGCTGTCGCCCGACGTAAACAACCCCGGCTACCGCAACGTGACCTTCGATGAGCTGGTGGAAAACTACACCGAAGCCACCAAAGGCCTGATCGAAGGCGGCGCCGACCTGATCCTGATCGAAACCATTTTCGACACCCTCAACGCCAAGGCCGCGATCTTCGCCGTACAGGGCGTGTTCGAGGAACTCAACGTCGAACTGCCGATCATGATCTCCGGCACCATCACCGACGCCTCGGGCCGCACCCTGTCGGGCCAGACCACCGAAGCCTTCTGGAACTCGGTCAGCCACGCCAAGCCGCTGTCCGTGGGCCTGAACTGCGCACTGGGCGCGAGCGAGCTGCGTCCGTACCTGGAAGAGCTGTCGAACAAGGCCAACACCCACGTTTCCGCGCACCCGAACGCCGGCCTGCCCAACGAATTCGGCGAGTACGACGAACTGCCGTCGGAAACCGCCAAGGTCATCGAAGAATTCGCCCAGAGCGGCTTCCTGAACATCGTCGGTGGTTGCTGCGGTACCACCCCGGGCCATATTGAAGCCATCGCCAAGGCCGTGGCCGGTTATGCGCCGCGCCCGATCCCGGACATTCCGAAGGCCTGCCGCCTGTCGGGCCTGGAACCGTTCACCATTGATCGCAACTCGTTGTTCGTCAACGTCGGCGAGCGCACCAATATCACCGGTTCCGCCCGCTTCGCCCGTTTGATCCGTGAAGACAACTACACCGAGGCCCTGGAAGTCGCCCTGCAGCAGGTGGAAGCCGGCGCCCAGGTGATCGACATCAACATGGACGAAGGCATGCTGGATTCGAAGAAGGCCATGGTGACCTTCCTCAACCTGATTGCCGGCGAGCCGGACATCTCCCGCGTACCGATCATGATCGACTCCTCCAAGTGGGAAGTGATCGAGGCCGGCCTGAAGTGCATCCAGGGTAAGGGCATCGTCAACTCCATCAGCATGAAGGAAGGCGTGGAACAGTTCATTCACCACGCCAGGCTGTGCAAGCGCTACGGCGCGGCGGTAGTGGTGATGGCGTTCGACGAAGCCGGCCAGGCCGACACCGAAGCGCGCAAGAAAGAAATCTGCAAACGCTCCTACGACATCCTGGTGAATGAAGTCGGCTTCCCGCCGGAAGACATCATCTTCGACCCGAACATCTTCGCGGTCGCCACCGGTATCGAGGAACACAACAACTACGCCGTCGATTTCATCAACGCCTGTGCCTACATCCGCGACGAGCTGCCGTATGCGCTGACCTCGGGCGGCGTGTCCAACGTGTCGTTCTCGTTCCGTGGCAACAACCCGGTGCGTGAAGCGATCCACTCGGTGTTCCTGCTGTATGCGATCCGCAACGGCCTGACGATGGGTATCGTCAACGCCGGCCAGTTGGAGATCTACGACCAGATCCCGGCCGAGCTGCGTGACGCGGTGGAAGACGTGGTGCTCAACCGCACCCCGGAAGGCACCGACGCCCTCCTCGCCATTGCCGACAAGTACAAGGGCGACGGCAGCGTCAAGGAAGCCGAGACCGAGGAATGGCGCGGCTGGGAAGTCAACAAGCGCCTGGAACACGCGCTGGTCAAGGGCATCACCACCCACATCGTCGAAGACACCGAGGAATCCCGGCAGTCGTTCGCGCGCCCGATCGAAGTGATCGAAGGCCCGCTGATGTCCGGCATGAACATCGTCGGCGACCTGTTCGGCGCCGGCAAAATGTTCCTGCCCCAGGTGGTGAAATCCGCCCGGGTGATGAAGCAGGCCGTGGCCCACTTGATCCCGTTCATCGAGCTGGAAAAAGGCGACAAGCCGGAAGCCAAGGGCAAGATCCTGATGGCCACGGTGAAGGGCGACGTGCACGACATCGGCAAGAACATCGTCGGCGTGGTGCTGGGTTGCAACGGCTACGACATCGTCGACCTGGGCGTGATGGTCCCGGCCGAGAAAATCCTGCAGGTGGCCAAGGAACAGAAGTGCGACATCATCGGCCTGTCGGGTCTGATCACGCCGTCCCTGGACGAGATGGTGCACGTCGCCCGCGAGATGCAGCGCCAGGATTTCCACCTGCCGCTGATGATCGGTGGCGCCACCACTTCCAAGGCCCACACGGCCGTGAAGATCGAGCCCAAATACAGCAACGACGCGGTGATCTACGTCACCGACGCCTCCCGCGCCGTGGGCGTGGCGACGCAGTTGCTGTCCAAGGAATTGAAGCCGGCGTTCGTCGAGAAAACCCGCCTGGAATACATCGACGTGCGCGAGCGCACCTCCAACCGCAGCGCGCGCACCGAGCGCCTGAGCTACCCGGCAGCCATCGCCAAGAAGCCGCAGTTCGACTGGAGCAGCTACACGCCGGTCAAGCCGACGTTTACCGGCGCCAAGGTGCTGGACAATATCGACCTCAACGTCCTGGCCGAGTACATCGACTGGACACCGTTCTTCATCTCCTGGGACCTGGCCGGCAAGTTCCCGCGCATCCTCACCGATGAAGTGGTGGGTGAAGCGGCGACGGCGCTGTACGCCGACGCACAGGAAATGCTCAAGAAGCTGATCGACGAAAAACTCATCAGCGCCCGCGCGGTGTTCGGTTTCTGGCCGACCAACCAGGTGCAGGACGATGACCTGGAAGTCTACGGCGATGACGGCCAGCCGATTGCCAGGCTGCACCATTTGCGCCAGCAGATCATCAAGACCGACGGCAAGCCGAACTTCTCCCTGGCCGACTTCGTCGCGCCCAAGGACAGCGGCGTGACCGACTACATCGGTGGCTTCATCACCACCGCTGGCATCGGCGCTGAAGAAGTGGCGAAGGCCTACCAGGACGCCGGCGACGACTACAACTCGATCATGGTCAAGGCCCTGGCCGACCGCCTGGCCGAAGCCTGCGCCGAGTGGCTGCACCAGCAGGTGCGTAAAGAGCACTGGGGCTACGCCAAGGACGAAGTGCTGGATAACGAAGCGCTGATCAAGGAGCAGTACAGCGGTATCCGCCCTGCCCCGGGTTACCCGGCGTGCCCGGATCACACCGAGAAGGCCCAGTTGTTCCAACTGCTGGACCCTGAAGCCCGGGAGATGCACGCCGGCCGAAGCGGCGTGTTCCTGACCGAGCACTACGCGATGTTCCCGGCAGCGGCCGTCAGCGGCTGGTACTTCGCTCACCCGCAGGCGCAGTACTTTGCGGTGGGCAAGATCGACAAGGACCAGGTCGCCAGCTACACCGCCCGCAAGGACCAGGACCTGAGCGTGACCGAACGCTGGCTGGCGCCGAACCTGGGTTACGACAACTAAGTCGTGATGCGCTGACCCGGGCGTCCAGCCGGCTGGGCGCCCGGGTCAGATCCCCAGGTCCCTCCTCGCCCGCCCCGAAAGCCTGAGCGCCAGTGCCTGTTGCTCGGCAAGGTTTTCGGTGTCCAAGGCTGCGACTTCGCTCAGGTATTGGGCGCTGAGGTCCGGGTGAAGCTCCTCGAGGGCATCTACCTTGACCTGATGCGCCTGGGCCAACACCGAAAACTCTTCCGGGTAGAGCTTCTGCAAGTAGCTGACCCAGTACGGGCGCTTGACCAGCTCTTGCATAAACACCGGAGTACTCTCTCTGGCCATAATGGCGGTATACGCCTGATCGATATTGGCCTGGGTCACCCGGGACAGGTTGCGGTACAGCATGGTGGACGGTTGGTGAGGCAGATCCAGGCGTTCGGCCAGGCCGATGCGGTAGGCCAGGCGAATTTCCGCCGGATCGATGCCGGGGCTGCGGTTGATCGCTTCGCCAGCAATGCGCTCCGCTTCATCGAGACGGATCATGCGCCGGGCCAGGTTGAACAGCGTGGTGCCTTCCTGCCCGGGTGCAAGGGCCCTCAGGGCCTTGAACTCATACACGCTGACTTCAAGATCACTGAACAGGAGGATCCAGCCGTCACCACAGGTAGCCCTAACCCGCATCGCCTGGGCCTGGCCAAATAGTTGTTCGCGCAAGTGCGGGTATTGCTCCGCCGCCTCAAGCACCGCCCACACCCGGCGAGTCAGGTCGGCGCGGTCGTGCAAGAAATCCTGGGCGTTCTTCAACTGGGAAATGATGTAGAAAAAGTCTTCGCTGTTTTCGGCCTGTTTGAGCACGCTCCATACCCGGTGGCGGGCCGAATCGGCGGCAATACCCGAGAACCATTGGGCCTTCTGTTGTTCCGGGGTCAAGAGTTCAGGGTGGATGTCCGACCCGGAACTGCTCTCGGTACTGTGGTAACCCTCCAGTGCGTCTTCCAACTCCTCAGCCGAAAACCCCAGGCCACAGTCGGTCTGCTGCTGGTAGGCGCACAGGCGTGCCAGGTCTTCCTCGACCAGGATGTTATCGGACAGGTCAGTGCCCCACATCAAGGCGCTGTGCCGGGGCAGCAACGCGTCTTCAGGGATGGTTTCGATACGGTTACTGCGCAGGTCCAGGTGGCGCAACTGTGCAGCCTGGAGGACACCCTGCGGCCACGCCAGAAGGTTATTGCCACGCAGTTCCAATGACTGCAATTGAGGCAGGCTGCTGATGTCCAAAGAATCGAGGACATTCTCACTCAGGTCCAGGCGCTCCAGCGCGGTCAGCCGATTGAGCTGGCCCTGCAGCTCGCTGCGATAGCGCAGTTCGTTATGGCTCAGGCGCAGCTCGGTGAGTGTCGAGCATTCGCCGACGGCGTCGGGCAGGCTCATCAGGCCATTATTGTTGAGGGTCAGGGTACGCAGCTTGGGAAACGCCCGCAGGAACGCATTGGAGCCCTGCTCAGTGAGCTTGACTGCGTTGAGGTTCAACACCCTCACATGGGCCAACGGCTCGGGTAACGCCGGCAGGTCACCCAGATACAGGTCGTTCAATTGAAGGACCTCGCGCCCGTCGCCCGGCGCAACCTCGGGGTGCGCCCGCAAGGTATGGCGCCAACTGTCGATAAGCCTGTCGGCCGCGCGACGACGGTCCACCGCGCTGACCCAGCCGCCCCCCTGGCGATAACCGCGAATATCGATCCACTCGTTCAACACCCGCACCATACCCCGGTAGCCCGTGCGCCACCGAACCAGGCATGCCTCGACCTCCAGCGCGCCCAGGCCAGTGGCAAGCAGTTCGTCAATGCGCCGCACCGCATCGCGGGTGGACAGCGCAGGGTCTATTTGTCGCAAACGTTGCGCAGGTGTCGACCGAACTTCGCTGGCAGGTACGTCCACCTCCAGTGCAAGGAGCAGATCGGGACTGTCTGTTACCTCCTGGGGAAAATATTCCGGGTCGCCTCCCGTTCTACCCTCCGCCAGCCCCTCGCGAGGAATGCCCAAGGGCCTGTCCAGGTAAACGCTCGGACCAAAAACCGGTTGCATTGCCGGCGCGACGTTCAACGGGTTGTCGTGGTAGGTGCGCAGGGCAAAACGCTGTATGTCGGCACAGGCGGGCAAGGTCAAGCGACAACCTCGCACGTTGCTGCTGAGCATCAGCAGGTCATGGCCGGTCAGTGCCGCCTGGGGGATCGTGGTAATTGCGCTATAGCTCAGGTCCACTTGACGCAGTTCGGGCAATGTCAGCCAACCTGTCGGCCAGGCGGTGGTCGCGGTGTGGCTCAGGCTCAGGCTGCGCAACTGGTTAAGCCCGCTGACATCCAGGGTACCCACACGGTTGTAGTCCAGGTTCAACCCTCGAAGCGTGACCAGGGCACTGAGGCGCCGCTGTATCGCGTCGGTGATCGTCAGTTGGTTGTGCGCCAGGTCCAGCTGCTTGAGAGACCTCAGCTGCGTCAGGGACTCAGGCAGGTCCATCAGGTTGCTGCGGCTCAGGTCCAGGCCGTGGATTTGGGTGAACTGGGGGAGGAAATCGTTCAATGCCGCCACTGAAACCCGGGTGCCTGCGAGGTTCAAGCGCTGCACGTGGGCAAAAGCTGCGGCCGGCATCAGCGGCAAATCCCCCAGTATCGTACCCGACAGGTCCAGCATGACGCCCTCCGAGGCGACTGGCGAAGAAGGCCCGGCCACCTCACGGGGGGAGGCAAAACGCCGGTCGAGCCCATCACGCCAGTAAGCCATGAGCTTGTCTGCCGCACGTTGACGATTGAGCGGGTCCACCGGTCGCCGGTCGACCTCCACTTCCCTGCCCTGCCACTCTTCCAGCGCCTGTTGCAACGTTGCATGCTCATCCAGCAAGGCATGCACACGGGTCAACTTGGCGTCACTGGTCAACCGACGGCGCCGCAGGTACGCCAAGGCACTGGGCGCAAACGCCGGGTCGCTGTCTTTCAGGCGTCGCAACGCGCCCTCACAATAAGCGTCCACCATCAGCACCTCATCCACCAAATGCCCCGGGTGGCCCTTCACGTGTTGGTACGCCGGCATGAACGCACGTCGCTCAAACGCTGACCAATTGAGGGTAAGGCCACGCCACAGGCGCTCATGGCCCTCAAGCATTGCCGCCGGCACCGTATTTATCCCGGTGCCCAACAGGTCGAGCGTCTCCAGTTTGTCCAACGTCAGAACGCCCACCGGCCACTCTTTCAGGGTGCCCGCCACCCGCAAGGCAAGCAGCTGTTTCAAGCCGCTGACATCCAATGCCTCCAGCGCGCCCGTCAGGGCCAACCGGCGCAATTGGCTCAACGTGTTAAGGCGTTGCAAAAAGACCGGCGAGTAGGTCAAGCCCCAGCCGTCGATCGACAACTCTTCAAGCTTGGGAAACAGCCCGAGGCCCGCAGCAATCGCTTCGACATGGGCGGGCTCGGTAAACACATTCAGGACTTCGACGTTGGAGAACTGCTGCGCAAGCCTGGTGCCCTGGGCGCCCGCCAGGGTTTCGCCGCTTACGCCCAACCCTCGCACATGGGAAAAATCAGCATTCAGCGCTGGCAAATGACCGGCCTTGCCCAGTGACAGATAGGCATGGGGCTTCAGGCCTCGGTACGCGCCTTCGCGCCAGCAATTGATCAGGGTGTCGGCCGTATGTTGTGCCCCCGCCTGAGCACTGTTTTGCGTCACCCAACGATCCAGGGTCATGCGTAACTGGGTCAGTTCGCGCTCGCGGTTGCCTATCAACTCATAGATCTGTGGGGGACGCTGGCCGGCCTGCAACAGACTTTGCACAAACAGCTGGGCCGCCTCATCGCTGAGGTTGGGGTAAACATCGCGAACCCTGGCCGCCAGGGCGATATCAGGTGTCTGGACCGTACCCCGGCCGCTCAGGGCATAACCTAATGACCCGCTCGCCAGACGCAACGCCGGGCGAGCCATGGGCGTGCGTATCTTCAGCACGGCGGCCATTTCGAGGCGGTGTGCCGTGGCATACCGTGCCAGGGCTTGCTGCAAATCGACATCCGCGCTGGCCAGCGGCAAACCCAGTGACTGGCGCAGGGTCACGGGCAAGGCATGGACGATTGATGGATAGAAATTACGACTGCCGGGGACCGGACTGTTAAGAGGAGCCCCCTGCAGGTCGCACGCCAGGAATGTCTCGCCTTGCTTGACCAGATAACGCCGCACTGCCGCATCTTCAGGGCCGACTGAAGCCAGCAAGCGCCCACTGTGGCTGTCGGCGCGCAGTTCCAGGCGCAGCGTGGGAGACCAACCCGGCAATTGCTGCAAGCAATGCAACGCCAGCCGGTCACTGTCCAGGCTGGCGAGCGCCGGCAGGTACAAGCCGGCCAACGCACCACTCAGGCGACGTTGCTGTACCGCACGCCGCGCCAGGTTATCCAGGCGCGGCGCAACACCGGTTCGGCCCAGTATCTGCAGGCGTTCCTTATCGCTGGCCGTACTGATAATTTCGTTGATCGCCCCTCGAGACAAAGAAGCAAAGCGGCGCTGTAACACCGCACCCTCGGGGGACAGCAGTGCAGCCTGTGGCGGTGCGCCGCGAAACAGCTGCAACGTGTCGGCCAGTACGGCCGGCATCGGCAAACCGTCTATGTGGACCTTGCGCAACAGGTCGTCACTGATGCCGCTGATGTCGCCAACGGCGCGCAAGGTTGTATCGCTGACTCCCTGGGTTTCATGGCCCAGGCGCCGCAGCAAAGTCAGGCGGTCCCATTCCAGGGGGCGTTCATGGGAATGGCGCCAGGCCCCCGCCCGATTGTGTTCAAGGATCGGCTGGTAGGCGGCCGGATCGTCCGGGTGTTGGATCCGCCATTTGCTGATCCGGGCATCAAAAACCTTTTCATAAAGGCCCTCACCCAGGCGCACGTATATCTTGCCGTCGTGGGCGTACTGACCTTGGGCATTGGGCTTGAGCGATGCATCCAGCACGGTATGGCTGCGGTAAGCCGCAAGGTCCGGTTTCCACAGGCGCGTTTCGCCGTTCGGCAACTTCACCGGCACCAGCCCATCGACCCATTTCGACACCTGGATCGGGGGCGCCCGGCCAGCGAGGGCTGCCGCTCCGCCCAGGGTGGCCATGAACCCGACATTCAGCGCCACCGACTCCAAGTGCTCCCACGCCGCATCCATATCGCCATCCTGCCAGGATTCGATGCCGTGATAGACCTCCAGGCCCAACTGAATCGCCGTGACCGCCAACAACAGCTCCCCCAGGCCGGGCACCATGAATGCCGCCACATTCAATGTGTTCAAGCCCATGCTCAACCAGTGGGCATGGCGTGCCTGTGCGGCTTTTCGGTCAGCCTCCGCAGTGGGCACCGCCAGGGTTCTGGCATTGTCCTTGAGGCGCTGTACATGCCGCTCGTAGAGCGCGCCGAACAACTCGCCCTCAATCAACCGTTCTCGCCGGTTCACGTTGATTTGCTCGTCGTAGACCTGCTCTTTGTAGCCTCGCGGGTTCCAGGTGAAGGTGTAGAGTTTTTCCTTGAGCCGCTCAAGGAACTGCGGTGCCTGTTGCTGAGGTACAAGGCTGGCAAACAGCCGCTGATAGGCAGGTGAGCGCAGGTTCACCGCCAGCTCCTTGTCGAACGCCTGCATCGACGGGTATTCCTTGAGCGGACACTGCGGCGCGCCCGGAATCCAGGCCACCACCCGCGTATCAGGCGCCACGGGAAGCAGCCCGCTCACGCCTGCCCCCGGAAACAAGGGCGGGACCACGGACGAGGTCGGTGCGACACCCGGCCCGATCAGCAGTACCTCCCCCAGCTCGCAGCCCAGGATCGACAGTTGACCGAAACGTACGGCCTCACCCTCCAGCAGCGGCCGCGAAGTTCCTGCCAGCAATTCGCGCAACATGAGAAACACCGCCGGACCGATGTCGCCCTGCGCCCATGCGGCATACAGACGTACCGTCAGCAGGTCTTTTTGCGCGCGAATCATCTGCTCCCGCACCACGGCCCGAGTGGCCGGGGCATCGAACACCTGCGCCAGATGAGCCTGGTATTGCTGGCCCAGGTCCAGGGTGCGACACAGGGTGGAAAAGGTTTGTGGGGTCATGGACAGGGTTTCGCTGTAGCGATAACGCGCCGCACGCGAGCCATCCGACTGCACTTCGCCGTGGTACTCGGTCAGCAGCGCACCTTCCGGAGCCAGGGCACTGGTCTGTTCGAGGGCGATATCGGTGAAGTCTTCATCGCCCTCGAAGTTCAGCAACGCCGCCTGCAGCAACGAATGCTGCTGCGGGGCCTGGCGATACCGCAGGTAATGCAGCTGGTTTTTGTTGACGTCCGGGGCCTCGCCCATCGCCTCGCGCAACGCAGCTTCCAGCTTGGGCTGGGCGAATTCGACAATGCCTTGCAGTGCGCCAAGGCCCTTGGCCAGGGCTTCGCGGGACCGGCGGCTGGCCTTGCGACTGTCATCGAGTGCCTTAATCAATGCGGGCGAGAGCGGGACCTTGGTGGCAGGCCGTTCCCTGCCGGGCAACAGTCCATATTTGAGCCGGCGCACATCGACGGGGGCCATGTGGGCGACCCACATGGGCAGGCGCGCCTTGATCAGGGCGGTGTGCAAGCTTGCGTCCGCGAGGGCATTAGGTGGAGTAGACATGTGCGGCTTCCTGAGAACGCTTTTGGGAGGCCCAGTACAGCGAACAGGCGAGCGCCTTCGCAGGTAGATAATTGTTTTTGTGCACCTTGGCGCCGAACCTGGGTTACGACCACTGAGGCGCGGCAGGCCCGTTTCCGGACCTGCCGCCGGGGCACAGGCTGTTATAGCCTCAGTGCCGCCCTCTCCCGCCCGGACAGGCGAATCAGCAGGGCCTGGCGTTGCTCAGTCCTTTGCTTGGCCAATACCACGGCTTGCGCCTCGTACTGTGCACCAAACTCCGGATAGCGATCCTCCAGGACTTCGGCCTCGCGGGCCTGGGTCTGGGCCAGCGTCGTAAAGTCAGCCGCGTATTGCTTCTGCACGTAGTCGACCCAGTACTGGCGCGTGACCAGATCGCCCGTGAACGCCTCGGTCGCCTCCCGGGCGACGATGCTGGCGTAGGCCTGGTCGATATCGGCCTGTTTCACTTGGGAAAGGTTGCGGTACAGCATGCCGGACGGCTGGCGCGGCAGCTCCAGGCGCTGGGCCAGGCCAATGCGATAGGCCAGGCGAATTTCCACCGGGTCAACACTGGGCTTGAGGCTGATCACGCGGCTGGCGGTGGCTTCAGTCTGCTCCAGGCGGATCATGCTTCTGGCCAGCTTGAACAGCGCCGCGCCTTCTTTCCCGGGTTCCACGGTTTCCAGGGCCTTGAACTCATAGACACTGACTTCAAGGTCGCTGAACAGCAGGATCCAGCCGTCACCGCAGGTCGCGTTGATTCGCATGCCGCGAGCCTTGCCGAACAGTTGCTCGCGCAACGCCGGACGTTGCTCGGCGGCCTCCAGCACCTCCCATACCCGGCGCGTCAACTCAGGGCGGTCGGTGATGAAGTCCTGGGCGTTTTTCAGTTGGGAAATGATGTAGAAGAAATCCTCACTATCGTCAGCGCTCTTGAGCGACTCCCAGACCGCGTGTTTGCTGGAGTCGGCCGCCACGCCAGCAAACCACTGGGCCTTCTGTGCCGCGGGCGTCAGCAGCTCCGGATGCAGCTCACCGCTCAGATCCGCTTCCTCGTGACTGGTACTGAGGAGGAAACCATCGAGCTCGCGATCAATTTGCTCCCGGGTATAACCCAGGCCGAAACCCGTTTCCTCCAGGAACTCGCTCAAACGCTCGAACACACGTTCTTCCAGGCCGTTGTCCGTCAGGTTGGTGTTGCTCATCAGGAGGTTGTGGCGAGATAACAGGGCATCGTCCGGGATGGTCTCGATCTGGTTATTGCTGAGATCGAGGGTGCGCAGTCGGGGCAGTTCCAATACCCCGGTCGGCCATTCCTCCAGGACGTTGTTGTGCAGGTCCAGGTTTGTCAGCCCACGCAGGCTGCTGACATCCAGGCTGGCCAGGGTGTTTGCGCCAAGGTCGAGCCATTCCAGCGCGCTTAACGGGCCAAGCAGTGCCTGTAGCTGCGCGGCATCGCGCAAATCATTGTAGGTGGCTTCGAGATGAGTCAGCGCCGAGTATTGGTTAATCACCTCGGGCAGGTGCGCCAGGCCATTCTTGTTGAGCACAAGCCGGCGCAGGTGAGGAAAGCTGCCCAGGAACCCATTGGACCCCTGCTCCGTCAGCTTCACCTCGGTGAGGTCGAGCACGCTGACGTGGCTCATTGAAACCGGCAACGCGGGCAGGTCGCCCAGATACAGCCCGGACAGGTCCAGTACCTCGCGCCCGTCAACCGGCGGCACCTCGGGCCGGGCACGCAGGTTGTGGCGCCAGCTTTCAAGGAGCCGGCCGGCGGCACGACGACGGTCGAGGGCACTGACCCAGCCGCCCCCCTCGCGATAACCTTCGATGTCGATCCAACTGTTCAACACCCGGCTCAAGCGTTGATGCTCGGCGTGCAACTGCACCAGCCGCGTGTCGACGCCGGTGGCGCCCAGGCCGGCGGCCAGCCATTCATCGATGCGCGCCACCGCTTCGGTGCTGCCCAAGGCGGGATCCAGTTGTTGCAGGCGTGCAGCGGGAGTAAGGCGCGCTTGCGCGTCGGCGCTCTCGATGTGCAGGGGCAACAGCAACTGGCCGGGGTCGTCCGCGACCCTGACCGGGAAATATTCCGGATCGCCACCGGTCCGGCCGATGCGCAGCTGTTCCTGGGGAATGCCCAGCGGCTTGTGCAGGTAGATTTCCGGCCCCACCAACGGCAGTAATTCCACATCAAGGCCCAATGGATTTTCCCGCAGGGTGCGCTGTGCAAAGACCAGGATGTCGGCGCAGGCCCTGGCAGTCAGTCGGCAACCCCGCAGGTTGCTCTTGAGCAACAGCCTGTCGTGGCCGGTGAGCGCGTGGGCGGGCACCCGGGTGATAGCGCTGTGGTTCAGGTCCAGGCTCTCCAGGACTGGCAAGTCCAGGACACCCTCGGGCCATTCGGTGATTCCAGTGCGGCTGAGGTTCAAGTGGCGCAAGGCGTTGAGGCCACGCAGATCCAGGCTCGCGACACGGTTATATTGCAAGTTCAGGGTTTCAAGAGTCGTCAGGCGGCTCAAGCGTTGCTGGATGGACGGGATGATGCTCAGTTGGTTGTGGGAAAGATCCAACTGGCGCAGGGCGGTGAAGTTGTCCAGGGCCGAAGGCAGCTGTGCCAGGTTGCTGGCACTGAGGTTCAAGTCTTCAATGGCGTTGAATGCGCCGAGAAAGTCATTCAGCGCCTCAATGGAAACCCGAGTGCCGCTCAGGTTGACCTGTTTGACATGGGCGAACGCGGCCGCCGGCAACCCGGGCAAGTCGCCCAGCACGCCCCCCGACAGGTTCAGTGTGGCGGTCGGCACGTTGGAGCGCGCCGACATGCCCGACGGCGCAAACCGCGGCCCCAGGCCTTCACGCCAACTGTCCAGGAGCCGCTCGGCGGCGCGCTGGCGGTAAAAGACATCCACCTGCCGACGGTCAACCCGCAACTCCCTGGCCGCCCACCCCTCCAGATCCCGGCTCAGAGCAAGCTGTTCGTCAAGTACCTGGTGAGTGCGGGCCAGTATCTGTTCAGTGGTCAGCCCCTCCAGTTGGAACTGAGATATAACGTCTATGCCAAACCCCCAGCGCACATCTTTCAAGCGGTCCATCACGCCCTCACAGTAACCCTGCACCAGGGCTTGCTCATTGAGCAGATGAGCCGGATTGCCCCGCACGTGTTCATACACCGCCATGAATTCCTGGCGATCAAACGTGGCCCACCGCAGGTTCAAGCCTCGCCACAGGCGTTCATGCCCGGCGAACATTGAGGCGGGCACTGAGCGGATGTTTGTCCGCCACAGGTCCAGTACTTCAAGCCGCTCAAGCGAGGCCACTCCCTCTGGCCACTCCTGCACCGAGCCCTCCACGCGCAGCGAGCGCAAGTGCGTAAGGGGGCTGACGTCAACGCTTTGCGAGACACCCTCGACTGTCAGGTTCTGCAAACGCTCCAGCCCCCCCAGGCGCTGCATGAACGCCGCCGGATAGGCCATATCGCGAGCGTTTAACGTCAGTTGGGTGAGCCCGGCAAAGCGATTCAATCCGCCGACCAGCTCGATGCCTGGCGTTGCCTCAAGGAACACGGCAAGGTGTTGCACGCGGGAAAACTGCTCCGCCAGCCTTACGCCCTGCTCACCCGATAATGCCTCGGCCCGCACGATCAGCAACTGCACATGGGAAAAGTCTGCGCTCAGCCGTGGAAGGTCCGTCACGCTGCCCAGCGACAGGGTGCTCAGGGGCGGCCGCTCGCGGTAAATCCCCTGGCGCCAGCAACTGATGAGGTCAGCCACCACCCGTTGTTGCTCCCCGGCTCCGCCCGGTTGCCGTGCCGCTCCGGCGATCCACAGATCAAGTTCCGCCTGCAACCGGTCAAACTCACGTTGGCGATTTCCCAACAAGGTGAAGACCTGCCGGGCGCTTTCACCTGCATTCAGTCGACTCAGGACAAACTGGCTGGCCTGCCCGGCGTTCAGGTTGGGATAGAGCGCCTGCACCCTCGCCGTCAGCGATGCATCCACCTCAAAGCCCGTGCCCCGACCGCTCAACGGGAAGCCCAGGATGCCCCCCATGCCTGTCAACACCGGTCGCGAACGCGGCGCGCGCAGGCCAAGCACTTTGGACATCTCGCTGCGGCGGCTGGTGGCATAACCGGCCACCGCTTGTTGCAGTTGCCGGTCCAGGGTTTCCACAGGCATGCCCAAGCCAGGTCGGGCCTCAGCGGGGATCGCATGCACGACGGACTGGAAGAAATTTCGCCGCCCGGTGGTCCGGCTGTTCAGCGCGACACCGCGATCGTTGTAGGCCTGGAAGGTTTCGCCCTGCTTGACCAGGTATCTGCGCAGCGGGGCATCTTGCGAGCCAATGCTGTTCAGTAACGGTCCTTCGACAGCCTGAACGCGCACTTCCAGGCGCAGGTTGGTGGGCCAGCCCGGCAAGTGTTGCAAGCAATGCAGGGCCAGGCGGTCGGTGTCGGCACCGGCGTCGGCCTGACGATGCAGCCCCGCCAGTGCGCGACTCAGGCGACCTTGTTGTACCGCCCGGCGAGCGGCATTATCCAGACGCGCCGACGCGCCACGCTGACCGCGCAATTGCAGGCGCTCCGATCCACTGGCGGTATCGAGAATCTCCCGGATGGCTCGCCTGGATAATGCCGGAAACCGCCGTTGCAGCACCGCGCCTTCGGCTGTCAGCGCCACCGTACCCGCCGTTGGCTCGCCGCGGAACTGATCCACGGTGTCGGCAAACACGGCAGGCAGCGGCTTGCCTTCGATGTACGCGGTGCGTAACACGTCAACCTGAACCCCGCTGACATCCGCGATGATGCCCAGGTTCGTATCAGAGAATCCCTCAGTGGCAGGCCCCAGGCGTCGCAGCAGGGTCAGGCGGTCCCAGTTAGAAGGCTGCTCATGCACATGCCGCCAGGCACCGGCGTTGTTGTGTTCAAGGATCGGTTGGTAAGCCTCGGGATTTTCCGGGTGTTTGATCCGCCACTTGCGGATTCGGCTGTCGAAGACCTTTTCATGCAGGTTTTCGCCGATACGCACATAAATCTTGCCACCTGTCTCGTACTGGCCCCGGGCATTGGGCTTGAGTGCCGGGGCCAGTACCACTTCGCTGCGGTACGGCGCCAGGTCCGGTTTCCACAGCCGAGCCTCACCATTGGGCAGTTTGACCGGTACCAGGCCATCCACCCAGCGGGACACCTGGATCTGCGGCGCGCGGCTGGCCAGGGCCGTCGAACCGCCGAGGGCGGCCATGAAGGCCACGTTCAGCGCCACCGACTCCAGATGCCCCCAGGCGGCATCCATGTCGCCTTCCTTCCACGCCTCGATGCCATGGTAGACCTCCAGGCCCAGCTGCACAGCCGTAACCGCCAGCATCACCTCCCCCAGGCCGGGCACGACAAAGGCCGCCACGTTCAGCACATTCAAGCCAATACTCAGCCAATGTTCGTGGCGTTCCTGGGCAGCCTTGCGATCCGCCTCGGCGGTGGGTACGGCGAGCGTCCTGGCGTTATCTTTCAGGCGTTGCAGGTGGTTGTCATAGAGCGCTCCGAACAGCTCGCCACTGATCAGGCTTTCGCGGCGCGCCAGGTTGATGTTCGGGTCGTAGATCTGCTCCATGTAGCCTCTGGAATTCCACTCGAAGGTAAAGAGCCTGGTCTTCAGTCGCTGCAGGAAAGCGGGGGCTTCGTCTTGCGGCACCAGGCTGGCAAACAGCCGCTGATACTCCGGGGAGCGCAGGTTGATCGCCAGGTCCGCCTCGAACGCCTTCATCGACGGGTATTCCTTGAGCGGGCACAACGGCGCCCCGGGGATCCACGCCACCAGCCTCTGCTCGGCCGCGGCCGGCACCAGCAACTCCCCGAGCGAGGCGCCGGGCACCAGCGCAGTGCCCCAGCCCGACTGCTGCCGGGCATCTGCCATCGCGCCGACGCCCGGACCGATCAGTACGACTTCACCCACCTTGCAGCCGAGAATCGCCAATTGGCTGCAGGCAACGGGCTTGCCATCCAACTGCGGCCGTTCGGTACCGGCCAGCAAGGCGTTGAGCATGGCATAGGCACTGTCGCTGATTTCGCTCTTCATCCGCGCCGTATGCAGCCTGACGGCCAGCAGTTTCTTGTTCGCGTCGATCATCTGCTCGCGCACCACAGCCTTGGTGCCCGCGTCCTCGAACACCTGCTGCAAATGCGCCTGGTATTGCTGCCCCAGGTCCAGCGTGCGGCAGAGCGCGGCAAACTGGACCGGGGTGACAGCGAGCTTTTCGCGGTAGCGATAGCGGGCCCGGCGTGAATGGTCGTTCAGAATTTCGCCGTAGTACTCGGTGAACAACGCCCCCTCGGGGGCCAGTGCGCTGGTTTGCTCAAGGGCGATATCGGCAAAGTCTTCATTGCCTTCAAAGTTGAGCAATGCCGCCTGCAACAACGAATGCTGTTGCGGCACCTGACGGTAACGCAGGTAGTGCAACTGGTGCTTGTGGACGTCCGGTACCTCACCGAACCGTTTGCGCCAGGCGTCTTCCAGCAGCGGCTGGGCGAACTCGGTGATGCCCTTGAGGCCGTCGAGAGTCTTGGCCAGCCGCTCGTGGGCGCGGCGACTGGCCAACTGGCTGTCGGCGAATGCCTGGCGCAACCCCTGGGCCGCGTTACTGAGCCAGGCAGGTGGTGCATCCTCGGGGACGCGCCCGGGCAGCACGCCCGGCTTCAAGCGTCGGATGTCCGCAGCCGCGCTGCGGGCAATCCAGCCGGGCAAGCTGTTCTTGATCAATGCGGTGTGTAGCCCCTGCTCTTTCGGGGCGGGTAAGGTTGGCATGCGCTCGTTCCTGATGACTCTGTTAAGGAGTCCCAGTACAGCGAACGGGCCAACTGCCAGGGCGGTAGATAGCTACAGCCGGTGTTTTGCGGGAACTTGACTATCCTCATCCATGGGTTTGATCCCTACCGCGAGGCCTTTATGGACGATTCCAACAACAAGCCACCGACTTTCTGGCAGATGCTTCACAGCGTGATGGCAGCCGCCTTCGGGGTGCAGAGCGGGAAGAATCGCGCCCGCGACTTTACCCATGGCAAGCCCAGCCACTTTGTCATCCTGGGTATTGTGTTTACCGCCGTGTTTGCCTTGACCCTGTTTGGCATCGTCAAGCTGGTGCTGCACCTGGCCGGTGTTTGAAGCCGGTTAATGCATCAGCAGTTGCAGGCTGAACGGGTAGCGATAGGTGGCGGGCTTGCCCTGGGCTGACAGTGCTCGAAAGTCGACGCCGTAGTCCTCGCGCCCCTGCATCTCTAAAAGGCGCGTCGCGTGTGGCGGATCAATCAATCGAAAGAGCCCAAGCTTGCGCTCACGCCCACCGTACTGCGCCATGCCCAGGCCGCGGGCATCGTCATGCAGCACCACCATCGCCCAGCCGTCAAGGGTGAAATGCCCGGCCACCAGCACACTCAGGCGCCCCTCAAGGCGCGCCTGCAACGCTTCGGGCGAACTGTTGACCGCGCTGAACAACACGTCCGTGCCCGGCGTGCGCCCGCTGCCTTTGAGTGCATCCATTGCCCCCAGCGCCATTTCATCGTTGGCCGCCCACACCAGCGCGGTCTGCGGGTAGCGTTTGAATAACTGCGTGGCCTGGTCGAAAGCGCGCTGGCGACTCCACTCGCCATACACCAACTGGCGCAGGCGCACCTGCGGATGATCCGCCAGGGCGCGCTGCAAGCCCCGCTCGCGCAGTTGCGCGGCGGGAGTGGTCTTGGCCCCGGAGAACGCGATCAGGTCGAGGGTCTGGCCGGGGGCGACAGGCCCATGCAGGCGCAACAACTGGGTGAGCATCAAGTAGCCCGCCTGTTCGTCGTCGGCGACCATGCTGCCGATCCAGTTGGGGTATCTGCCGGCGTCCAGCAGTTGAGTCTGGTCCGCGGTCAGCGCGTTGTTGACGATCAGCAGCTTGACCCCGCTGCCCTGGGCCAGGCGCAAGATCTGCGGGGCAATGTACTGCTCGTTGACCAGCACCAGGTAGTCCGGGCGCTCGGCGCCTTGCAGGGCTTCACGGGCCTGCACCAGCGTGGTCTCGGGGTTGCGCTCGGAATAGCGCACACGCAAATCCAGGCCGAGGTCCCTGGCGGCGGCCTGCATGAATTGCGCGTAGCTGACCCAGAAGGTCTCGGTCGAATTGCCAGGGTTGAGAAACACCACCGACGTCGCCTGGGCGATGGCCCAGAACGGCATGCTCAGCACCAGCAAGCACTTGCAGAGAACCTTCAACATCGTTGCCTGAGCCCTTCGGAATGACGGCCCATGATAATGGCATCAGGCCGGTCAATCTCGGCTAATTGCCGATTGTCGACAACAAGGCTCGATAACGCCCTTTTATTGATGGCTGACCCAGAACACGGCAGTGGAAACCACCAGGATAATCAAGAACAGAATGGCCCACGCATCGACACTGCTGTCACTTTTGCGGGCTTTGGTCGGATTGCTCATAGCATCGCCTCTTGTCGGTTTTATAGGTGATTGCACAAAGACACGAGCACAGTAAAGTTCATGATTGCCCGCATGACAAATGTGGGTATCGCGATAACCGTTCTCATTAGGCCATTTGGTTATTTGCATATACTCAAACATCACTTTTGCGCATAAACGCAAACTGGTATCGTGCGCCGGCTCCGTTGGGAGTGCGCGGCCGTGCGCGCAGATTTGCCGAGAACAGGACCTATATGTACGT